>WOR8_10001849_pt1 | contig 50853 bp, 30 predicted proteins | sample DeeMarSeWOR38_10_FD_19890 | JGI IMG/M metagenome (IMG submission 19890)
TTTAAATTGACACTGGTTTTAATTCTGCCCAGAACCGCCTGTTTGTCATCCTCGGTCATTTTGCCTTTGTCGACGCTGCGGGCCAGAATTTTGGCGATCGTCGCCAGGCCGCGTTCCACAAATTCTTCCTTGATGTCGTTCATCATCACATTCAGGCCGCTCCTGGCGGCCACCTGCGCAATGCCGTTTCCCATCTGCCCCGCCCCCACAACGCCAAACGTCTTAATAGTCATTTTGATCTCCTGTTGAATAATTGTTAGCTGTCAGGTCCCACTGACCAAAAAGTTAAATAGTTGATTGGTTTAAAGGTATTCTGTCTATTTGACCATCGGACGATTTTCATCAACTCCATCAACTCAATCAACCCGATCAACTTAATCAACTATCTTTTAACCACCATCGCCACAGCTTCCCCGCCGCCTAAACACAAAGACGCCAGGCCGGTCTTTTTGTCCTGTCTGATCATCTCATGCAGCAGGGTCACCAGAACCCGGCAGCCGCTGGCACCGATGGGATGGCCGAGGGACACACTGCCGCCGTTGACGTTGACCTTCGAGGGATCCAGCCGCAGCTCGTTGAGTACGGCAACCGTTGATCCGCTGAAGGCTTCATTAATCTCATAGATTTTGGAATTGCCAGAATCGGTGCCACCAGGACATACTTCATCTCCAGGCCGGCGGAAGCCTGGGCGCCGATGGAGGCCATGACAGTGCAGCCCAGTTCCTCCGCTTTTTCCCTGGACATCACCACCACGGCCGCGGCACCGTCGCTGATGATCGAAGCATTGCCGGCGGTCGCATACCCTTCTTTTTGAAAGGCGGGTCTCATTTTGGACAGCGCTTCATAAGAGGTCTCCCGGGGACATTCATCCTGGCTGAAAAGCACCGGGTCACCTTTACGCTGGGGGATTTGAACCGGGACGATTTCATCTTCAAAGCGGCCGGAGCCGATGGATTCCATGGTTCGGCGGTAGGATTCGGCGGCATAGCGATCCTGATCCTCGCGGCTGACGCCGTATTTTTCGGAGCACAGATCATTGGAAATGCCCATATGGAAATCGTTGACGATATCCCACAGGCCGTCGTGAACCATGTGGTCCTGCAGCACCCCGGTGCCCATGCGATAGCCGAAGCGGGCCTTTTCGAGGTAATAAGGCGCCATGGTCATATTCTCCATGCCGCCGGCAACCACCACATCGGCATCTCCGAGCTGGATGGCCTGGGCGGCCAGCATCACGGTCTTTAGCGCCGAGCCGCAGACTTTGTTGATCGTAAAGCATTCAACCTCCCAGGGTAAATCCGCCCTGACCGCGGCCTGTTTGGCCGGATTTTGACCATACCCGCAAGGCAGCACCATCCCCATGATGACTTCGTTGATAACCTGCTTTTCGATTCCGGCCCGCTTGACAGCTTCCCTTATGACAAGGGCCCCAAGGTCCGTGGCACCGATACTGCCCAACGAACCGTTGAAACTGCCCAGTGGTGTCCGCACCGCGCTCACTATCACTGCCTCGTGCATGATATAATCTCCTTTCAAAAGATTAAATAACAAATTTCAAGCATCAAATTCCAAATAAATTCAAAATTCAAATATTCAATGACCAAAACAAAATAGGTAGAAGGTTAAAGGATTTAAGTCAACCATACAGCTGGGCTTGCTAATGTCTTCGGACATCATTCCGGCGGAGGCCGGAATCCAGCAGTTTCATAAATTCTGGATGCCAGATCAGGTCCGGCATGACGAAGTTGGAATTTTCACAAGACAATCATGTTTAGAATTCCGAATTTTTGTCATTGTGATTTGTTTGTTATTTGTAATTTGTTATTTGTAATTTATGTGTGTTGTGATTTATTTTAAGATATCGATATAGCGGCAAAGCGAATTCCGCTACATGTTTCGTCTGTACTTGCCCCCCACGTCATACAGTGCCTGGGTGATCTGTCCCAGGCTGCAATAGCGCACGGTATTCATCAACTCGGCAAAGATGTTATCATTCGTCAGCGCCGCCTTCTGCAGGCGCTGCAGTGCTTGAGGTGCTTCATTTTGATGGCGTTTTTTAAAGTCAGCCAGGCGTTTGAGCTGGGACTGTTTTTCTTCTTCGGTGGCCCGGGCCAGTTCGATGGCCTCACTGAACATCTCGCCGGCATCCGGGTCCCGGAAGGTGTTGACGCCGATGATCGGCAGCGCGCCGGTGTGTTTCAGCATTTCGTAGTACAGGGACTCTTCCTGAATCTTGCTGCGCTGGTAGCCGGTTTCCATGGCCCCCAACACGCCGCCGCGCTCGGTGATGCGGTCGAATTCCATTAAAACCGCTTCCTCCACCAGATCGGTCAATTGCTCGAATACAAAGCTGCCCTGATTCATATTTTCATTTCTGGTCAGGCCCCACTCACGATTGATGATAAGCTGGATGGCCAGAGCGCGGCGCACCGATTCGGCCGTGGGAGTGGTGATGGCCTCGTCAAAGGCATTGGTGTGCAGGCTGTTGCAATTGTCGTAGATGGCGCACAGGGCCTGCAGGGTGGTGCGGACGTCGTTGAATTGGATATCCTGGCTGTGCAGCGAGCGGCCCGATGTCTGGATATGATATTTGAGCATCTGGGAGCGATCCGATCCGCTATATTTACGTTTCATGGCAATCGACCAGATACGGCGCGCCACCCGTCCGATGACGTTGTACTCGGGATCAAGACCGTTGGAGAAGAAAAAAGACAGATTGGGGCCGAAGCTGTCGATGGGCATGCCGCGGGACAGATAATACTCAACATAGGTAAATCCGTTGGCCAGGGTCAGGGCCAGCTGGGTAATGGGGTTGGCCCCGGCCTCGGCAATATGATAGCCGGAGATTGAAACCGAATAGAAATTGCGGACATTGTTTTCAATAAAGTATTGTTGAATATCCCCCATCATTTTTAAGGCGAAATCAATGGAAAAGATGCAGGTGTTCTGCCCCTGGTCTTCTTTGAGGATGTCGGCCTGCACCGTGCCACGGACATTGGCCAGGACATCGGCCCGAATCTTTTGATACTGTTCCTCGGAAGGCGCCCTGCCGTTTGCGGCGTTGAACCTGTCTACCTGTTGATCGATGGCGGCATTTAAAAACATCGCCAGAATAATCGGTGCCGGGCCATTGATGGTCATGGAAACGGACGTGTTGGGGGCGCAGAGCTCAAAGCCATCGTAGAGTACTTTCATATCGTCCAGGGTGCAAATGCTCACGCCGGAGGTGCCCACTTTGCCATAGATATCGGGGCGAATATCCGGGTCATACCCATAAAGGGTCGCCGAGTCAAAGGCGGTCGACAGGCGTTTGGCCTCGTAATTGGCCGACAGCATCTTAAATCTGCGATTGGTGCGGGCCGGATCGCCTTCACCGGCAAACATCCGGGTGGGATCCTCGTCCACCCGCTTTAGCGGGAATACACCGGCAGTGAAGGGAAAGCGGCCGGGCACATTTTCTTCGCGCATCCAGCGGTAAAGCTCCCCGGGATCCTGGAAGCGGGGCAGGGCGATTTTGGGAATACGGGAATGTGACATGGATTCGGTGAACAGCGGAATGCGGATCTCGCGCTCACGCACCTGGTATACCAGTTCGTCTTTGCCATAGGTCTCACGCAGCAGCTGCCACTCGTCGATACTGTTCAGGGTTTGCGGATCGAGGTCCTTCCGGGCCTTTTGCACCTCGGCCTTGAGCTGCGCCAGCACTTCGGGCAGATCCCCATCAGGGCTGCCGGTGGCCAGCCGGTCGAAGGTTTCCTGCAGATGCCAGAAGGTTCTGAGCTTCTGAGACTGTTGTCGGGTTTTTTGGTGATAGTCGCGAATGGCGTCGGCGATTTCACTCAAATAGCGGGTGCGCTCGGGCGGGATGATAATGGTTTTAGACGAAGATGTCTTTAGCGAGGGCCTGGGCAGCCGTGCGTTAAACCGGATACCGGTTTTATGAGCCACCGTGTCCAGAAGGGCATGGTAAAGGGCCGTAACCCCATCATCATTGAACTTGGACGCGATGGTGCCGAAAACCGGCATGTCTGCCGGGGCCTTATCAAACGCCTTACGGTTGCGTTGGACCTGTTTGCGAACGTCACGCACGGCATCTTCCCCTCCGCGCTTTTCAAATTTATTGACCACCACCAGATCGGCAAAATCAAGCATGTCGATTTTTTCCAGCTGTGATGCTGCGCCGAATTCACTGGTCATCACATAGATGGACGCATCCACCAGGTTGGTGATACTGGAGTCGCCCTGCCCGATACCGGCCGTTTCGGCGATAATCAGATCAAAGCCGGCCGCTTTAACGGCGCTGATGGCGTCGCCTAATACATCCGGGATTTCTGTCTGGGAGTCGCGAGTGGCCAGTGAGCGCAAATACAAGCGCGAACTTCCAATGGCGTTCATCCGAATACGGTCGCCCAGAAGGGCGCCGCCGGTTTTACGTCGGCTGGGATCACAGCTGATGATGGCCACATGGATCTCATCAAGATCATGCAGGATGCGCAAGATAACCTCATCGGTCAAAGAGGATTTTCCCGCCCCGCCGGTACCGGTAATCCCAATTACCGGTATGTGGCGATCACCGATTTTTTGGGCCATTGCCTTACGCAATGCTGCAAGGTGGCCATTTTCCAGGGCTTTGGCCTGCTCGGCGGCCGTGATCAGATTGGCCACCAGGCGTTTGTTTTCGGGTGTCAGGCCCTCAAATGCAAACGGTTCATCCTTAACGGTGGAAAAATCCATTATTTCGACCATGTGGTTGATCATTCCCTGAAGACCCATTCTGGCACCGTCTTCCGGTGAATAAATCTTGGTGATGCCATAGGATTCCAGTTCCTCAATTTCCTCGGGAACGATCACCCCGCCGCCGCCGCCGAAAATTTTGATGTGCGGCGCGCCTCTCTCCTTTAAAAGATCCAGCAGGTATTTGAAAAATTCGAGGTGACCGCCCTGGTAACTGGACACGGCGACGCCCTGCACGTCCTCTTCGATAGCCGCATCAACAATTTCCTGGACGGATCGATTGTGTCCCAGGTGGATAACTTCCACACCGGTATCCTGTAAGATACGGCGCATACTCCTATGGAATGAATAATGAATAATGACTAATGACAAATTAATGAATTGTGTCTATTTTTAGATTCTTCACGTGGTTAATTATTTATATTTCGACAACTATTTTTCCCCCTTTCGCGCTGTTTTCCTCGATGTGATGAATATCGCAGTTAGTTCTTCAGCCTCTGTCATTAAGGGTTCAACAATATGATTTTTTAGTAGGTTTTCATCAATGATAAATTCTAACCAGAAAATGGACTCATCGGCCTCCTCAATTACGATGCTTAATTTAGATATGAAACTGGCCTTTGACTGTGCAATGCAAGTCGCCCGATAGTTTGAAGCCACTGAAGTGGAGCAGCGAATCAACTGCCTGCGAACATGATTCCCCAATGGTGTCTCCGGCAGAGCCATAGCCAATTTAACACATCGATGGGCGAACTCCTTTGTTCTCTTTTTAAGTTCATCACCTTTCATGCGTTAATCAATTCTGTATAGGTGCAATTCGATTAAAAGATCAATTTAAATCGACAGAATACCTTCATTATTCATTAGACAATAGTCATTAGTCATTATCTTATTTGCTGCACATTTTTAGGATAAATTGCGTTTGTTGGTCAATATAATCATTTAAACTGTAGTGGCGGGCTAAATACCAGCGCCTGAAGGTCCACATGTGCCCCAGGACCACGATGTTGTGGGCGGCCAGTTCAATATGCTCCTCCTTGATTCCCGGCAACTCTCCCGAGGCCGCCAGACGGGCCAGAACTTCCACAAAAAGGCCGGTAATGCGAAGCTCATTTTCAAGCACCCGTTGTTGCCACTGGGCGGGCAGCGACTGGCTTTCCTGGTAGATGAGCAGGATAAAATCACTCATCCGGTGGCAAACGCTGAAATATTCGCGGATGACGCCGGCCAGGGCTTCTCTGCCGGCCGTGGCCCTGGACATGGCCTCGGTGACGCCGCGTTCGACTTCGGCGTGGATGGATTCACACACCATATAAAGGATGTCTTCTTTGGATGCAAAATATTCATACAACGATCCAATGGAAGACCCGGCTGCGTGGGCGATCTGGCGGGTGGTGGTTTTGTGGAATCCTTTGGCGATAAACAGCTGAACCGCGGCGTCCGCGATCTGGCGTCGCCGGCGCTTTACCAGAGCAGGATCTTTGACCTGGGTGGGGATATCCTTTGTCCGGATTGTATCCTGCATAATCTCCTTCGTCCCAGTGGCTGCATGATGCTCTGCTTTTAGCGCCTTGTCGATTTCTGGGCTTTGATCAAGTTACGTTTGGTTTCAGGTGTCAGATGTCAGCAGACAGGTGACAGAACAACAGCGGTAGCAAGACAGCCTCATTGCCCATATTTTAAAGCCGCATTAGGTTGTCGCTTCATTTGTCTTCGCTGGCACGTGGGGTCGTCGATTCTGAACGAGCGCTCACTCGACTTTCATACCATGCTTCATTTTTTCTTGTCAAGGTTTTCCGCCGACAATTTAATATTTATATAACATATTGTAAATATAATTAAAAAATTAAAATTCCATACCTGAACATAAAATTGAGCGTTCCCATAAAGGGGTTGACAAACACCAAGGGATGCAGTAATAAATTGGCTGTTATGACTGAGCGCTCGCTCACTATGGGCAACTAATCTATTTTACAAGGATATTTTGGTTGGTTGTTTTCAAATCCGCCTGAGGCGGATGACAACCGCAACGTCAAAAGCACGGACCTGCTGTTGTCTTTCCCCGCCCACAGGGACGGGAACATCCAAGCCACCTGCTTTGCGGGTGGTCGTTGACTCATCCGTTTTTTAATGCACCCTTCGGGAGGAACCCATGAATGATAAGCTCTTGCTGGTAGAAGAAAGCGCCGGGATTGCAACGCTGACCCTTAACCGGCCTGAAGTTATGAATTCACTGAATTTTACCCTGCTGCGCGCCCTGAGGGATCAGATCGAGTCCTTTCGATTCCGTCGGGATCTGCGGGTGATTATCATTACGGGCAGTGGCCAGAAAGCCTTTTGTTCCGGTGCCGACCTCAAAGAGCGGGCCACCCTGAATCCGGATCAGGTCCGGGAATACATTTATACGATCCGCAATCTTTTTACATCCATCGAAGAGTTGAACAAGCCGGTTATAGCAGCGGTTAACGGAATCGCCTTAGGGGGTGGTACCGAACTGGCCCTGGCCAGCGATATTCGAATCGCCGCGTCGAACGCCAGCATGGGGCTGACCGAAACGCGCCTGGCAATTATTCCCGGTGCCGGCGGCACCCAGCGCCTGCCGCGTCTGATCGGCAAAGGCAAAGCCAAGGAGCTTATTTTTACCGGTCGGCGGGTGGATGCCCGGGAAGCCCTGGACATCGGACTGGTCAATATTGTTTGTGAACTCCAAGATCTGCTGGAAGAGTGCCGTAAAATGGCGGCCATGATATGTGAAACCGGGCCGGTGGCAATTGAACAGGCCAAATATGCCATCAATTACGGTCTGGAGACAGATATCCATACGGGCCTGGCAATCGAATCGAATGCCTACTGGGTCTGTATCCCCACCGAAGACCGTCTCGAGGGACTGGCCGCTTTCAAGGAAAAACGGAAACCGGTGTACCGAGGAAAATGACAAATGACAAATGACTAATGTCTAATGAAGGAATTCTGTCTGTTTTTATTACTTTCCTTATATAAACGACGCAGCGCAGCAACTTCATTCATTATTCAATAGTCATTAGACATTATTCATTATAAAAAGCCGGGATTAACCAATTTTTTATATAGTATTCAAAATGATACGATATAATCTTTAAGCATATACAACTTTGAAAGGAGGCTTTTGACATCATGACCGAATACGATTACTGGAAAATTTTTCCCCGCATGCCGAAAAAAGTAACCATTGGTGATATCACCGTAAGGGATGGATTTCAGCATCTGGAAAAGTTTATTTCCACCCGTGCCAAAATATTTTATGCCGAAGAATTGATTTTTGCCGGCTGTCGCAACATCGAGGTCACCAACCTCGGCAATCCCTATCTGATGCCGCAATTCAGCGATGCCGAAGAGATACTGGCCCACCTGCGCAGCGATCGTTTCAGGCAGCGCTGCGAGCGCAAAGGGATTAACTACGATGACATCTGCATTACGGCGGTGACCATTCGTGAAAAATCGGTGGATCGGGCCATTCGTTTAAAAGAGCAGGGCGTCGGTCCGGATCGTTGCCTGATGATGGTTTCCACCGAGGAAGAGCACCATTTTGCCAATTCCGGAACCACCCTGCCGGACTATTGGAAAGAGGCCGAACGCTGCATTAAAAAGTGCACCGACGCGGGCCTTAAGATGTGCGGAACCGTCAGTACGATCTGGGGCAGCCCCATTGCCGGCGCCACCGAACTGAAGGATGCGGTGGAGTTTACCAAGCGCTGGCTGGAGATCGGGGCCTCCGACATCGAACACGCCGACCACGACGGCAGTGCGTCCGCACCCGATGTGTACCGCTATTTTTCAATGATACTGGATGAAATTCCGGACACCTCCCTGCATATTGCCCATTTTCACGAGACCAAGCGGGTCGCATCCGCCTCGGTTCTGGCCTGTCTGCATGCCGGTATCACCCATTTCGAAGCCACCATCGGCGGAATGGGCGGTCAGCCGGCGAACTTCCTTGATGACACGCCGGTGCCCGGAACCGGGGACTATTACTATGAGGACCCGCGTTTTGTCGGTCTGATATGCCTGGAAGATTTGCTGGTTCAAATCGACGAGATGGGCATCGAGCACGGTTACGATGTTGACCGGGTTCTGTGGCTGGGTCGTCAAATGGAACGCACCGTTGGTCATCGGCTGCGCAGCGAGGCCGCTGTCAACGGCCGGACCTTAAAAGAGGGACACCCGAAATTTTCCCGTCCCGGCCTGAAAAAATTAAAGGCCAAATTCGGCGAGGATGCCAACCAGAACTGGCCCTCGGAATGGGCCAGCAAGCCCGTGCTGCCCGAAAAATACCGAGCCTAATTGGTAATGCATCTGGAGGGTTATGAATAAATAAGATTTGACATTACCCTTAAATTGGAGGCATAATTACAGGTAACATCTTCATTGGTTGGGAACCGACAAATTCGGTCGTTTGGATGTTGATATTGTTTCCTGTTTCGTGTTTCGAATTTCCGGTCTAGCCGGGTAAGGAAGGTTTGCATGCGATCATTGAGTGCCTTGATTGCGGTCTGTCTGGTGGTCTTGGCCATCAGTTGTTCACCCGTAAGAACGATCCATCATGACGTAAATTCTGACTTCGATGTCAATGTCGATTTCAGCCGGTTGAAAACCTATCAATGGGTATCGATGCCGGCAACCCTGCGAATAGAAGAGTTCAACCGGGTCCGGATAAGGGAATATGTGAACGCCGAGCTGGGTACCCGCGGTCTAACCGTGACCGAGGACAATCCGGATATGTTTATCGCGATGTTCGGCGGTAGCTACAAAGCGGTGGATATGACGGTGTTGATGGACTATGATGTTTATACCGTGGGCAGACTGAAACTGGCCTTTTTCGATGCGGCCTCCAGCCGGGAGATATGGTGGGGCGAAACCAAGGCCGATCTGTCTTATGATATGACCCCCGAACAAAAGGACCAGGTTACCAAAGACGCCGTGACCAGAATTCTCGAGCATTTTCCTCCCAACCGTTAACGCGATTTAGAACCGGAGTTCATTTAAATTGAGCGGCAGGACTGCTTGCAGTCCTGCCGTATTTGTTCTCTCACCTGTCCCCCCTGAGGTTTCCGCTCAAGTTGTGACTCATTATGACCGATATGGCTAATAGAGGTATATCGGCAACCTTGCGCCTGAATTAATTCAGCGAAAAATATCAGATCGTTAACTTGTTATTAACGATGTCTGAATGGTGAGGTGAATGTGAACGAGGACAAAATTAAGCGCATCATGGCACAGGTCAAATCGTTTCCGGGAATGCCTGTAACTGCTGCCAAGCTACTTAAAATGCTTGATAATCCGGATTCAACCGCAGCAGAGATCGAAGAAATATTAAGGTACGATGCGGGCCTGACCGCTAACATCCTCAAATTGACCAATTCCGCATATTTCGGGATACCTTCCAAAGTCAGCTCGGTGAGACAGGCCATTATGATGCTGGGCTGGAAACGGTTGCTGCAGCTGGTGATGACCATGTGTATGAGCACGGTCATGAAAAAACCGATTGTCGGTTATGATTTACCCCAGGGTGCCCTCTGGCGGCATTCGGTGGCGGTTTCCGTAGCGGCCGAAGCCGTGGTCAAAGCCTTGAAAATCCCCGAGGCCGAGGAGGTCTTTACCGCGGCCCTTTTGCACGATGTCGGCAAACTGGTTCTGGGCGGGTTTGTAAAAAATGATATGGATCAGATCAAGGCCATGGTTGCCAAAGGGATCGCCTTTGAAGTTGCGGAATACATGGTCATCGGAACCGACCATGCCGAGATTGGTGCCAACATACTGAAAAAATGGGATTTCCCACAAGATCTGGTCAATGCGGTAAACTGGCATCACGATCCGGAAACCTGCGAGAATCATTGCACCTTGAGCGACATCGTGCACATCGCCAACACGGTCGGGTTGCGGATCGGTTTTGGCAGGGACACCGAGGGGGCCCGGATTGAACCGTCTCCCTCCGTCACCGACCGGTTGGGGCTTGAGCCGGTTGACATCGAGGTGCTGGTGGAGCAAACATTTGAAGGCGTCAATAAGCTATCCGATGAGCTGATGGTGGGTTAGAATAGGAAAATGACAAATGTCTATTGAATAATGACTAATGGTGGAGTCGCTGCGCTCCATCTTTTTTATTCTATGATAGATAGAATTTCTTAATTTGTCATTAGTCATTAGTCATTCGTCATTCCAGGTAGTCTTTCCACCGCCAGCGAACCATTCCGTTTCTAATCTCGCAAATCAAATTTCCTTCCTGCAGCACATCTCCAAGGGTGTCATAGAGCTGTTCGAAAGTTGCACCAAAAGAGCGGCTGATTCGGGTGGCAAGTTTTCTGAGGCTGTCTGCGGTGCTCACCGGATGATCATTGTGGAACCATGAGCCGTTGCGCTCGATCTCGCTTTTCATCATCAGATCGTAGATCAGAACAATGCGTTCCAGATTTATAACCTGCTGTGCTTCTTCATCCGAAGCCTCTTCTGTCTGCATGCGCTGTTTGATATCCGCCAGCAGTTGATTGTATTCATCTTCCCACTCGATCACGATCCCATCCAGCGTGCGGCGGTCGACCTCGGGGGTTTCCACAATAGCGCGGTTGGCATGATACCGGGACCAGTCGTTGGTTAAGATCCGGATGCCATACCGGTCGCATTGTTCACGGATTTCGGTACCGGGAAAGGGGGCCAGCAGGTGAAAACCGAAGGCCAGGCCCTGACGCTTTAAACGCTCTCCAAACGCCATCGTTTCGGCGATCGTGGCCGGGGTTTCTCCCGGAAGTCCCAGAATAAATGACGCATAGGGTGTCACCCCGGCCCGCCGGCACATGCCGACGGCCGCTTCGACCTGGTCCAGGGTAATCCCTTTTTTAATCGTTTTCAGAATCCGGGGATTGGCCGACTCAATTCCAAAACTGACCGCATTGCACCCGGCCGCCTTCATTTTGGTCAGCAATTCATCTGAAACCGTATCCACCCGCGCAAAGGATGTCCAGGTCAGTTTCAGACCCCGTTCGATAATTTCATTGCAGACCCCCAGGCAATGTTGCTTATTGGCCGTGAACAGATCATCGGCAATGTTGATCTGGTGAAAATTCCAGGAACCCAGATATTGCAGCTCGTCAACAACTTTTTCAGGGCTGCGGTAGCGCACCCTGGCGCCGACCATTTTGCGGCCGACACAAAATATACATTTGAATGGGCACCCGCGGCTGGTGGTCATGCTGATCGGCATTTTCAGGGCGCGGTAGCGGGCCAGCGGCAAGAGCCCCCGCTCCGGCAGCGGCAGTTCATCAAGGTTTTCAATCGGTTCTCTGGGCGTCGTGTAACAAATCTCGGCCCCCCGGCGATAGGCAATTCCCCTGACCTTTGCCAGGTCATGGCCGTTATCCGCCGTTCGGCACAACTCCACCACGGTCTCTTCACCTTCACCGATGACGACGACATCCAGTTGGGGATAGTCGCCAAGGGTCTGCCGGGCGCAAAAAGACACATGCGGCCCCCCCATTACGGTCATGATGTCCGGGTTGACTTCTTTGATGTCTTTGATAACACCGATGGCATTGTTGAAGGTCATTGATACGGCGGTCAGACCGGCTATGTGCGGTTGAAACGTTTGTATCAGGTTTGCCAGCATGGTTCGGCTGTACGGGAATACCACCAGGTCGAGGATCTTGACCTCGACGCCGGATGCCGACAATGCGCCTGCCAGATAGGCCAGCCCCAGGGGTGGGGAAGGGGTTTCCGATATGGGATAAAATGGGTTTATTAAAAGGACCCGCATAATTATGCTGATTTATAAATTCTTTAACCGCAGAAAGTTAAAAGAGAATATCGAATGTCGAATATTGAATATCGAATCACGAAGGTAGGCGTCGCTACGCTCATTCAATTTTATGATCTAAAAAAGATAGAATGCCTTACTTCGACATTCATTATTCGAAATTCAATATTCGATATTCAAAAAAAGCCCAAATAAGAATGGGGCCCGCAAAAACCACCGGGCCCCATTGTTTAGCCTATCAAATTACGTCTAGAACAATCCACTTACCTGTCCGGTTTCAACATCCACATCCACCCGCCTGAAGGCCGGGTCTGAGCCTGTGCCGGGCATCAGGCTGATGGTGCCGGCGCAGGGGCACAGGAACTTGGCGCCGGAATAAATCAGCACGTCGCGTACCGGCAGGGTCCAGCCCTTGGGCGCACCCTTGATGGTCGGGTCGTGGCTCAGGCTGAGATGGGTCTTGACCATCATGGTGGCAAAATCGGCGTACTTGGGATCATTCTCGAGCATCTTGGCCTTGGCCTCGGCTTCCGGGGTCCAGGCCACGCCGTCCGCACCGTAAACTTCCTTGGCGATGATGTCGACGCGGTCGCGCAGTTTCATCTCCAGCGGATAGAGGAATTGGAAGTCGTTTTTCTCTTCACAGGCCTCGACGACGGCATCGGCAAACTCCAGGGCACCTTCGCCGCCCAGTTCCCAGTGTTTGGACTCGGCGCAGCGGGCACCGGCCGCCTCGGCCGCCTTACGGACGACATTACATTCTTCATCCGTATCGGTGTAGAAGCGGTTGATGCAGACCACCGGGTTGATGCCGGCCCTGCGAATGGTGTTGATATGGTGCACCATGTTGACGCATCCGGCCTCCACCATGCCCACGTTCTCCTTGGTGTACTCTTCCGGCATGGCGATGCCCGGCGTCACCTTCGGTCCGCCGCCGTGGCTCTTGAGGGCACGGATGGTGGTTGTCAGGACCGATACGTGGGGCTTCAAACCGCTGAAACGGGATTTGACGTTCCAGAATTTTTCAAAGCCGATATCGGCGCCAAAGCCGGATTCGGTGACATGGTAGTCGAACAGTTTCAACCCGACCCGGTCGGCAATAATAGAGGACTGGCCGACGGCGATGTTGGCAAACGGCCCGGCGTGCACCATGCAGGGGTTGTATTCTGCGGTGCACATCATGGTGGGGTTGATGGTGTTGCGCATAAATGCGGTCATGGCGTTGCCGCATTCGAGGTCTCCCGTCGTGACGGGCTTGCCGCTCTTATCAAAGGCTACGGTGATGTTGTTGAGTCGTTCCTTCAGATCGGCCAGGTCGCGGATAACTGACAGGATGGCCATACATTCGGAACCAACGGCGATGCCGAATTTGGACTGCATGGTGAAGCCATCAAAGCGCCCACCGATGCCGATGATGATATTGCGCAGGGCCTGGGCACAGAAGTCAATGATCCAGCCCATCTCCACCCGGGTGGGGTCGATGTTCAAACGCGGCATACGGGTCAAACGCTGCAGCTGCTCATCGGTGTAGTTGCGCTCATGCTGCATGCGCGCGGTCAAGGCCACCATGGCCAGGTTGTGGGCGTTCATGATGTCGTTGATGTCGCCGGTCAACCCCAGTGAGAATTCGGTCATCGGAATCAGCAGCGAGTTGCCGCCGCCGGCCGCGGTTCCCTTGACGTTCATGGTGGGGCCGCCGGAAGGCTGGCGCAGCGCGCCACCCACGTTCTTGCCTCGTTTACCGAGGCCTTCCATCAGGCCGCAGGAAGTGGTGCTCTTGCCCTCTCCCAGTGGCGTCGGGGTGATGGCAGTGACTTCGATGTATTTCCCGTCGGGTTTGTCCTGAAGACGGTTAATGATTTTCAAAAAATCCAGTTTGGCCAGCCGGCCCATGGGAAGAATTTCATCTTTCTCCAAGCCGAGTCTGTCGCGCCATTCGTCCGGTGTCGGCATGTTCTTCTCAGCCGCCTCGGAAATCTGCCAGTCTGCCATTTTTACTGCATCATAGGGCATAGTCAAATCCTCCTTTCATGGTATGTTTTCGAACAAAATGCCTAAATCCCCAATGGTAATTAGAAGCCACCTAAAAAAAAACCGTTTTCAAAATGGTTTCTAATTGCTTCCAAACGGATTTCCATCAACCGACCTGCTGGATCCGGCCGCTTGATATATCCGACAACATTCTGATAACACATAGAAAATTTTCTATATCATTAGAGTTTGTTTTTGGCAAGAATTTTTATCATCCCGGCTGCAATTGGAGTTGGTGCAGCCGGAAATAGAAGCCCTTTTGGTGCATCAGATCGGTATGATGACCGGTTTCGATAATCCGGCCCCGGTTGAGGACAATGATCCGGTCCGCATTGCGGACGGTGGACAGGCGGTGGGCGACCACCAACGATGTTCGGTGGTGCATCAGCTTTTCCAGCGCCTGCTGGATGCGCAGCTCGGTGGGCGAGTCAATATAGGAGGTGGCCTCGTCAAACAGGATCAGCTGAGGGTTTCTGGCAAAGGCCCGGGCAATGGAAATAAGCTGGCGTTCCCCGCTGGAGATGGTGCCGCCGCCTTCGGCCAGGGTTGTATCCAGCCCCTTGTCCAGGCGATCGATCAGGGGCTTGCAATTGGAAGCTTCGAGAATCGATTCCTCCTGCGCCCGGGTCAGGTGATGATTCACCGGAAAGATGTTTTCACGGATGGTGCCCGAAAATAAAAAAGGATCCTGCATGACCAGCGCTATTTTCGACCTGAAAACGGATGCATCCAGATCCCGGATGTCACGGTTGTTGATCAATACCCGTCCGGTGGTGGGGTCATAGAAGCGGGGTATCAGGTTGATCAGCGTCGTTTTGCCGGCCCCGGTGGGGCCGACGATTGCCACGGTTTCACCGGCCTTGATGCTGAAGTTGATGTTTTTAAGGATGGGTTCGTCTTCGACATAGCTGAAGCCCACGTTTTTAAATTCGATGACCTGGAGGCGTTGCAGACCTGATTCGCCGCCGGGTCCCCGGGTTGCGCGCCACTGCAGCCGGTCCCGGCTATCGAGAATTAAAAAGATCCTTTCGGCCGATGCCATCGCATTTTGAAGGATATTATATTTTTCCGCCAGATCCCGGATGGGTCTGAAAAACATGCGGATGTAAGATATGAACGCCACCAGGGCACCCAGACTCAAAGACCCGGCCAGTACCCGCCCGCCGCCGTACCATATCACGAGGGCGACCGCCACGACGCCCAGTATCTCGATCAGCGGCATGAAGACGGCCAGAACATGGATCTGTTTCATCCCGGCCAGGTAGTTCTCATGATTGAGCTGTTTGAACCGGCGATAGTTATTGACTTCCTGCCGAAACAATTGAACCACGCGAATGCCGCCGATGGTCTCCGAAAAGCGGGTGTTGATTTCAGCTATTTTGATGCGCAGCTCGCGAAATATACCCCGGGCGCGCCGGGCGAAAATCACTGATGCATACACAACCAAAGGCAGGACCGTGAAAGATACCAGGGCCAGCTTCCAGTTGATCACCAGCATGACCGCGGCAATACCGACAAGCAAAAAGAAGTCTTTAAAAATCATCGAAATGACCGAGGTGAACAATTCATGCATATTCTGCACGTCGTTGGTGGTTCGGGTGACCAACCGGCCCACCGGGTTGCGGGTGAAAAAAGCGCTGGCCAGATTCTGGATATGGTCATACAGCGTGAGGCGGAGGTCATGCATGATCATGTGGCCGGTGTACTCCATGATCATTTTCTGGATGAAATTCAAGATAAAGTTGATGATCACCAGGGCTAAAAAAATCGCCGTGATATAGGCAACACCGGTGATATCCTCTTTACGCAGCACTTCCAGATCGGCCCTGGCCAATTGGGATTGGTACTTGAACGGCAGCAGGGCGGTGGTGCCCTCAATCGTGAACAACTCGCGATATTTATCAACCAATGCCTGGTGCTGCGGATTGTCCAGCTCTATCCGCAGAAATCTTTGTTCGGACTGCTTTCCGGCAGCGGTGCCCGCTGATTCCAGCGGCACAATATAGCGGTCAATGGCTATTTTGGTGACGTAGGGCAGGGCCAGATCGAGGACGGTGATGAACAATACAAGCCCGATGGATCCAAACAACAACAGCCGGTAAGGGGCGGTAAATGGGTAGATCCTTTTCAGCAGCTTGATGTCATAAGGTTTGCCCAGCTTGGTCTCTTCAAAATATCCGTAATCAGGCTTCATTCAGGTCCTCTTCGATTTCCTGCAATTGAAATGTCCTGGCATAGTAATGCTGAGATGCCATCAATTGCGCGTGGGTGCCGGACTCCGCTATGTGCCCACGGTCCATGGAAATGATTTGATCCGCATAGGATACGGCGGACAGTCGATGGGAGGCAATGATAATGGTCTTTTGCCCGGCCATCTGTCGGATGGCGTTGATAATCTCAGTTCCGGTCTCAAGATCGACCTGGCTGATGGGATCATCCAGAATCAATATATCCGCTGCATGCAGCAGGCAACGGGCGATGGCAATGCGCTGTTTCTGCCCCCCGGACAAAATGACGCCCTTTTCGCCCACAACCGTGTCAAAGCCCTTAGAAAAATTTTTTATGGTGCCATCCAGCGCAGCTTGCCGGGCGGCCTCTTCGAGCTGCGCGGCGGTGATCGCCCGGCTGTCGAACGTCATGTTTTCCCGGATCGTCCCGGCAAACATGAACGGTTCCTGGGGGATAAAGGCGATGTGCGATCTTAAATCCTGCAATCTCAGCGTTCGAATATCCTGCCCATCCAGTAGAATCCGTCCTTCCTGGATGTCATAGAGTCTCGGTATGAGGCTTAAAAGGGTTGATTTGCCGCATCCCGGCGGGCCGACGATCCCCAGCACCTGGCCTGGTTCAAGGGAAAAGTCAACCCGGGAAAGGGTCGGGGTGCCGTTGTTGTCCCGGTTCGATCCATAGCGAAAGGTCACGTTTTCAAACTGGATATGGCCCCGGACGTTATCAAGCGCAGCGGCATTTGGCCTGTCTTTGATTTCGGGGGCTGTCTTCAGGATCGTATGGATGCGATCCAGCGACGCCCGGCCGCGCTGGATGAGATTGGTGACCCATCCCAGCGCCATCATCGGCCAGGTAAGCAATCCCAGATAGCTGATAAAGGCCACGAAATCACCGGGCGTAATGGTTTGCATGATGGTTTGCCGTCCGCCGAGATACAGGACTATGGCCAGGCTCAAATTGGTAAAGAGCAGCATCATGGGGAAAAAGGATCCGATTATTCTGACCAGACGGATGTTCTGGTCGACATAGTGTCTCGAGGCGGCTTCCACCGCAGCGGCAGCTTCTTTCTTTTGGTTGTGCGCCTTGATGAGGCGAATGCCGGCAAAGCGTTCCCGGATGACTTCGGTCAGATCTGAAAAAGACGCCTGCACGGCCTGGTAGCGGCGGTGCATTTTTCGGCTGAAAAAGCGGGTACTGATGACGATCAGCGGCATGGGGATGAGGACAAAGGCGGTCAAGGTGACATTGATATAGGCCATAAAACCAATGGCCGCCAACCCGAGAACCACCGCGTCGTTGAGCGCCACCATCCCCATTCCGGTGGCCATCCGGATTTGCTGGATATCGTTGGTGGCGTGGGCCATCAAGTCACCGGTCTTGACCTTATCGAAATAGGCGGCTGACAGGCTCTGAAGATGCGCAAAGAGCCTGTTTCTCAAACCCTCTTCCACTCGCCGGGAAGTCCCCAAAAGGCATCGGCGCCAGATATAGCGAAAAATGCCGATACAAACGGCGATGGCGACCATGTAAAGCGCATACACCAGCAACTGTCGACCTTCGATTTGAAACCCGGTCAAATCATCCACCGCCTGCTTGATGATGCGCGGGATGAACAGCTGCAGGATATCAACCGTGATCAGGCAAACGAGCCCGATCAGGATCCGGCGGCGATTTTCGATAAAATAGGGTTTGATTAGTTCAGATGCGCTCATTGGTCTGGTTTCCGGTTTCCGGCACCCGGTGCCTATCAGTTCATCCCAGGCATTGGTCTTTTGTTGCGGGTTGCGTGTTACGGGTTGCGCGGTGAAATACAGAACGTTCCGGGTTTCCACAAGTTAGCCTGCAATCGTAAGTAGTAAATATAAGGGCAGTCGGGAGTTACTGCAAGCAAATTAAAAGTAATGGATGGAATTGGACGATCCCGGATTTTGAATTGTCAGCTGCTCACCCCGTAACCCGCACCCCGCAACGCGTAACGCGCCAAATAGCGCCATTGACTTTATATAGGCCGGTTGTTATTGTAATCGTTATGGAATCAGGAAGCATCGTTGAATTTATCGACCGCCAGAAAATCATGTGTGCGGTTATTCTGGAGGTCAAAAATTCCCGTTTAAGGCTGCTGACCGAAAACAACCGCGAGGTTAATCTTTCGGCCAGCAGGCTGCTGCATAAGGATACGGTGCGTCTTGACCTTGCCATGGGCCGGGATAAAATGGTCGATACCCTCAAGGGGGTCGCCAGCAAGCGCAAAGAACTCATCCGTCAGGTCGATATAAAGGATCTGTGGGAGGTTTTAAATTCAGAGCAGGTCTGGATTGATCTGCCGACCATGACCGAGTTTTGTTTCCCGGAAAGTCCCTGCGGCGATCATGAATCAGCCGTGCTGAGGGCGTTTTTCGATGACCGCCTTTACTTTAAGTTCAATCTGGATCGATTTTTCCCCAATTCCGAAGAACAGGTCGCCCGTCTAATTTCCCAACGCGAGGAGGAGGCCCGCCGCGACAGGATTATCGATACCGGCGGAGACTGGCTGGCAAGTTTCAAGAATGGCGCTCCGGTTCCGGATCAGATAAGCGGGGGGGAAGCGGATGAATTTAAAGACATTTTAAAATCGTATTATCTTTTTGGAAAGGAGAGCAAAGACCAGGCGCTCGCCAGGGCCATGATCACCAGGGCCAAGCTGGACGCGCCCACCGAACTGTATCCGCTGCTGGTCAAGCTGGGTGTTTTTGATGAGCATGAGAATATCGATTTGCTGCGATTTGGTATCGCCACCGAATTTTCCGCGGAGATAGAATCCCGGGCTGCGCTTCTGGCCGACAGTCCTAAAGGGTTCTCAAATGACGGATCCCGCCGTGATTTGACCGATCTGCCCCTGATGACCATCGACGGGCAGGCCACCCTCGATTTCGATGACGCCCTGAGCATCGAAAAAATCGGAGCGAACTATCGTCTCGGCATCCATATTGTCGATGTCGGCCATTTCGTGCGCCGGGGAGATCTGATCGATCAGGAAGCCCTGGCCAGAGGTAGTTCCATTTACATGCCCGACCAGAAAATCTCCATGCTGCCCGCAAATCTTGCCGAGGGTCTTTGCAGCTTGAAGGCCGGTGAAATTCGTCCGGCCATCACCACCATGGTCAACCTGAGCCCGTCGCTGGACGTTGTCGATTATGAGATCCTGCCCAGCCTGATAAAGGTAAAGCAGCAGCTCACCTATTACGATGTTAACCAGGAGGCGGATCAGAGCCAGAGTATATTGCTGCTGCGGGGGATTGCGGATAAATTTCACCAGCAAAGATTGGATGCCGGGGCTGTTCAGATTACCGTACCGGAAATCAATGTCTGGCTGGCTGATGATCGAACTATCACGGTAAACCGGATCAATCGGGAAAGCCCCGGCCGGATGCTGGTTTCGGAAATAATGATTATGGCCAATTGGCTGATGGCCAAATATCTGGCTGAACACCAGATGCCGGCGGTTTTCAGATCCCAGCCGGGACCGCGAGAACGCCTTTACAGGGGTGATGGCGGGACCGTGTTTCAAAACTGGATGCAGCGAAGGTTTTTGAGCCGCTTCGTGCTGAATACAGGACCTGAAAAACACTCCGGCCTCGGGTTAGATGCTTACGTAACGGCCACCTCGCCCATCCGCAAATATTTTGATCTCGCCACCCAGCGGCAGATAAGGGCGCTCCTGGGACTGGAGCAACCCTACACGTCAGATGAAATCGAGCAAATAATTCAACTGCTTGAACTGCCCATGGCCAATGTTATCCGGATTCAGTTCGCCCGGCACCGCTACTGGCTCTTGAAATACCTTGAACAACACATCGGCCGTAAAGAAGAAGCCATCGTTCTGACCAAACGCCGCAATGATTATCAGATTCTACTGTCCGCCTACATGATCGAGTGCAACCTGCCCGTATCCAGCGGTTTTGTGCTCAAGCCCGAGGATCTTATCCAGGTGACGATTCAAAACGTCAGTGCCAGGAAGGATTTGCTGCAAGTCGCAATCGGTTAACGGATGACAGACGACAGATGACAGATGACAGATGCGGTATGATCAATCTGTTTTCTGTTTTTTACCTCTTTGCGGTTTAGCTTGACACCTCAACCCCTTTCTTCCGTCATTTCACCGCAACGACCTTACCGCCGGTGATCTTCAGGAGGTCCCGGGGGGTGAGTTTGAAGACAGCTCTGGGGGTGCCGGCCGCGGCCCATATCTCTTCATACTGTATAAGATCCTCGTCTATGAAAACCGTGATGTTTTGAACGTGTCCCGTGGGCGGCACGCCACCGATGGCATAACCGGTTGTTTTACGTACAAAATCAGCATCAGCCCTTCCCGGTGATTCACCGATTAAGTCGGCGAGTTTCTTCTTATCCACCCGGTTGGCGCCGCTGGTCGCTACCAAAACCGGCCTTCCGGACTGTTTTCCTATGAATATCAGAGATTTGACGATTTGACCCACCGTGCAGCCGACAGCCCTGGCAGCGTCATCGGCGGTTCGGGTGGTTTGCGGCATTTCCACGACCCGACAGGTTAATCCAAAAGCGTTGAGAGCGTCCTGCACTTTTTGGGCGCTTGAACTTAAATTTTGTGCCATTTTAACGTTCCTCTTTCCTGTTGATACTGGCTGATCACCGGTCATGCGACCGCTGCGCTGGCCGGTCGGCAACCGCTTTTTGGACAAGATATTTTCCCCGGACCATAATTTCAGGGTTCCACAGATCGACGGCACCTGCCTGCTGTGATCACCTTAAAAGGGAACCCCCTTGACACGTAAATTTTCGAAAATATATTATGTCCCGGCCGATTGTCATAATTTAATTCTAGTTTTAATCAGAAACTGAATATTTCTCTTGAAAAAATATTAAAAATAAATTACAAGGTAATACGATAAATAAATCTTATTCAGGGAGCATCGGGATATGGGAATCCAAGAGCGCAAGGAACGGGAAAAAGAGCGGCGGCGGCAGCAGATAATGGTAGCCGCCAAAAGGGTGTTCTCAGAAAAAGGCTTCAATAAGGCGACGATGGAGGATATCGCCCAGGAAGCCGAACTCAGTCCCGGCACCCTGTACCTGTATTTTAAAAATAAGGAGGAACTTTACGCTTCCCTTTCGCTGCGCATTTTGCAGTACCTGCTTATCCGCGTTGAGCATGTCAACGAAGACAAAGAGTCCGATCCCGAAGAAAAATTAAAAGCGCTCATGGATGCGATGTACGATGTCTATGAATTCGATCCCCTGATCATCATCAACATGTTTCACCTCCAATCCAGTGAAACCCTGAGGAACCTGTCACCTCAGCTGATGGAGGAAATAAAGGAATTATCCCGCAAGTCGTTAGGTTCGATCGCCAAAATATTCGAAACAGGGGTCAAACAGGGCCTGTTTTATGATCGACATCCGATTGCCCTGGCAGACACCTTTTGGGCCTTGTTTTCCGGTGTCGTTCTCTGGTTGACCAGCAAAAAACTCATCGATGAGCAAAAAGACTATCTAAAACAAACCCTCGAACTCGCTTTCGAGATATTCGCTCGGGGGATAAAGAAAATCGATTGAGCCATTCGTTATTGGTTGATTGTTATGTGTTATGGTCAAAAGCCGCCCGTTTGCTCCGGTCCCCACTTTCCCAATTTCCAATTTGTTATCGTAAAAATCTAACTCCATAGATTGTTAATTAAAGGTTTCAGGTGTCAGGTTTCAGGTGTCGGTACATGGATGCCAGAAAACAGATGCGGGAGCAGACCGTTCAACACCGGTTGCCAAATCCTTGCTCCGGCATCTGACTTCTGTCCTCTGTTTTTTGAACGCCGACACCTGAAACCTGACACCGATAAGTAAGTATAGGATGATGGCATTGCTATTTGATTGAAATACATTGCTGAAAAGAACACAGTGGGGCTCTAAAACAGCCGTGTGATTTCATCCGTTTCAAATTGGGGCCAGGGGGCCGGCTGATTGTTTTTTTCCGCCGTGATGCCCCGGCCGGGTGCCAGCACCTCGCCGATGCAGGTGACTTCGACACCTGCCTTGCCAATCATTGACATAAGCTCATTACACCCTTCCTTGCGGCAGCAGACCAGCAGGCTGCCGGAGCCGATCAGCCCGAGCGGGTCAATATCCAGCAGCTGACAAATTTTAGCGGTCTGGGCATAGACCGGAATTGTATCCATATTTATTTTGATGCGGTGACCGCCGGCGATGCTGAGCTCTTCCAGAGCGGTGGCCAGCCCGCCCTCGGTAACGTCGTGCATGGCACTGGTGGTTTTGGATGCAGCTGCAATCCTGGCCTCGGTTATAATGCTGATGTCATCCAGAAACCGGCGGCCGCTATCGATTTCCGAGGGCTTTATACCCAGTCTTCTCAGGCGATTTCCAAATTCCCTGGCAATAATGGCCGTGCCCTCGACCGCAACGCCCTTGGTCAGCAGCACCCGATCGCCGGGAGCCATGTTGCGCTTGTCGATGAGACGGCTGCGCCTGACGGTTCCCGCCATCATTCCGGTTAACACCGGCCGCGTGACGGCATCCGTTATTTCGGTGTGGCCGCCGCACAGGGTAATATCCCATTTGCCGCAGAAAACCTTGAGTTCCTCGATGACCTGGCTTATTTCTGAGGGGGTGACCCCTGATGGAAACAGCAGGGTTGTCAGCAGCCATCTGGGTTTGGCCCCCGATGTCGCAATATCATTTGCGTTGATCAACACAGCATATTGGCCGATGGAGTCCGTGGCAAAGGTAATGGGGTCTGATTTGAGTACGAGAACTTCTTCGGGTTCGACATCCACCGCGGCGGTGTCCTCCCCGACGCCCGGATTGATGATAATCGAGGGGTCATCAAACATAAACTGGTTTAAAAACTCCCGTAACAGGTCGTTGGGCAGTTTGCCGGCAGGCAACGGTATGCCCAGCCGTGCAAGCGGAATCAATTTTTCTAAATGCGAAATCCGAATATGCCCGTCAACTGCATCGTTTCCAGCGGGTGCCGACGGATCGATCAGCACGGTGGTTGCCCCTTTGTTCCGGGCACCCTCCAGTAACATCGCATCGCCGGCCACGGCCAGCACGTGCTGGAGCGAAACCGCCATCCTTGCAGCTGCCAGCCCAACCGGGTCTGCGGCCTGCGGCCGGACCAGGAGATCCTCCCGGCCCAATACGGGTCCGAGTTGGGGCTGATTGATAAAAGCGAGTTTAGCCAGCATTTTCTGAACAAAGGCCGGACTGCCGCCGCTGATGATGGCCACGGGGAGCTTCTTTTTTTCAAAATAACGGGCCACGGCCTCGGCACCGGCCGCCGGTTCGGCATTTGCGGCGGCTTTGCGCTCGCAATCATCCAGGGCGGCTAATGCGCGGTCTTTGTCCGCGCCATTGGACAGCCCCCGGATATAATCCAACGTGGACATGTCAGCCGGGCATCCGATCTCGGCTCTGATAGCCCCGGTGTCGCCTAATTCGGTTTGAATCAGGGTGCTTTCCAAATGCAGAATGACGGCTTTGATGCGCATAATTCGGTTAGGCCTTTAACGTTTCAGTTGAATCCCTGGCTACGGTTGACACCAGAATCCTTGACAGAAACCCGTTCAAATGTCAAACCTTGTCCACATGAAAATATTGCTGATATATCCCTATTTTCTTGAGGCCCGCGTGTTAACCAGTGAAGATGTGGGGGCGGTACCCCTGGGGGTTTATTATGTGGCGGCTGCTTTAAGGGCCCACAACTATGACGTGGAGATTTTAAACTGGCATGACATCCGTGACACCCCCGAGAAAATCAGGACGGTTCTGGCGGAGAAAAAGCCGGATGTCATCGGCTTTTCCATCGTCAACGGCAATCGGTGGGGCGCGCTGGACATTGCCCGGATCGCCAAGCAAATTGACCCGCGGGTAACCATTGTGCTCGGCGGTGTTGGGGCAAGCTTTTTGTGGGAGCATTTCCTGACCCATTTCAGTGATGTTGATCTGGTCGTTATCGGCGAAGGCGAGCACACCTTTTTAAAACTGGTCGAACACCTTGAGGCCGGGAATCCCGAGGCGCTCGAATCCCTTGACGGCCTGGCGTATAGAAAAGACGGCCGGGCGGTCCGCACCGCTGATGCGCCTGCCATCACTCCGCTGGACGATTTGCCTGATCCAGCCCGCTATTTTACCTACCAGCATCTAGCCCTGACCCGCGGCTGCGCCGGAAACTGCAATTTTTGCGGATCGCCCCGGTTCTGGGGCCGCCATGTCCGGTTTCATTCGAGTGACTATTTCGTTGGGCAGATTCAACGCTTATACCAACAGGGGGTTCGTTTTTTTTATTTTTCAGATGACACCTTTACGGTTAATAAAGACCGGGTCATTGAAATCTGCCAAAAAATCATCGATAAAAAATTAGATATCACCTGGAACGCCATATCCCGGGTGGATTACATCAATGCCGACCTTCTTTTCTGGATGCGCAAAGCCGGTTGCGTCCAGATCAGCTACGGGGTTGAAAGCGGATCGGAAAAGATACGCAATTTTCTGCAAAAAAAAATCTCCACCGAGGCCATTGAAAGGGCCTTTGTCCTGACCCAGCGATACGGGATCATGGCCCGGGCCTATTTCATCTATGGCTGCCCGGGAGAAAACCGGCAGACGATTCAGGCGACCATCGACCTGATCGATCGGATCAAACCGTTGAGCACGGTTTTTTATATCCTGGACATATTCCCCGGCACCCGGCTCTACGAGGATTTCAAGAACCGGCATGGACAAAGCGAGGACATCTGGTTAAACCGTATTGAAGACGTCATGTATTTTGAAACCGATCCGGATTTGACCCAGGATCAAATCCTGGCGTTCGGGAAAAAACTGCGCGCCTATTTTTATCAAAATTTGCCCCGGTTCGTCGAAGCGCTGGATTTAATCGACGACGAAGCGCTGTACCCGCAGCATTCCAGTTTTTGTTCCCGCCTGGCCATGACCTTCGATTACGGTGATTATGCCCTTGTCGGGGAAATCGAAAACAAACCAAGGATAGCGGCAACTTTGTATGAGCAGGCATTGAAATATCATCCCAACGCCGAAGCTTTTCTGGGGCTTGGCATTCTATTTCAGAAAGGGGGCGCCAACCGGGAAGCCGCCGACATTCTGTCCCGGGGATTGACCCATTTCCCCGACGATGCCAGGCTAAACATCTGTATGGGGGTCTGCCTGATGAATCTGGCGCAATGGAATCGGGCGCTTTCCTTTTTTCTCAATTTTCAGGATGAAAAAGATGCCGTCCGTTTCGCTGCCCTGTGCTACCGCTCGCTGGGCGATGAAAAAAAAAATTCGAAATTACAAACATCCGGCGTTTCGGTGTGTCAGCCAAGATAGGTAACATCAACTGTTTGGGTCATTGAGATTTGGAGAGCGAGATTTATTTGAGATTTGGTGCTTGTGATTTGGGATTTATATTTGTTGGGCTTGAATAACGATATTTACTGATTAAGAGGTGACCAATGACAGCTTTAGTTGAATCAACCGGCGAACTGGCAGCAACAGACGGACTGAAACTTTTTTATCGACACTACCAGGCGGAATCGGAGCGGGCACGCATGGTTATCTCCCATGGGCTGGGGGAACATTCCGGACGGTACGGCAATGTCGTTGAACGCCTGCTTCCCAAAGGCATCGGTGTGTGGGTACCCGATCACCGGGGACACGGTTGCAGCGGCGGTCGCCGTGGTCACGTTTTGAATTTTGTGCAATATCTGACGGATCTTCGACAAACCGTCGATCTGGCAAGAAATGACATGCCGGCCGAAATGCCCTGTTTTATGCTGGGCCACAGCCTGGGCGGTTTAATTGCCCTTTACTTCGCCCAGCGCCATTCGGACCTGATTGACGGCGTGGTAGCTTCGTCTCCTTGCCTGGGGATGGTGATTGAGGTTCCGCCGCTTAAAAAGGTTTTAGGGTCTTTTATGTCCCGTGTATGGCCGGGATTGACGATGAGCAATGAGCTGGATGCCGCGCGCATCAGTCGCGATCCGGCGGTTGTCAGAGCCTATGAAAGCGACCCGCTGGTACACGACCGCGTCAGCGCACGCTTTTTCACCGAATTAATGCAAGCCATGGAAACGGTGAACCAGCAGGCTTCCGCCCTGAAGGTGCCGATATTGATGCAGGTGGCCGGTGAGGATTACCTGGTGAATGCCGAGGCATCGAAGCATTTTTTTGATAAGCTGACCCTGGAAGATAAAACCCTGCACGTTTACGAGGGCATGTATCACGAGATTTATAATGCGCCGCCAGCAGAAAAGGAAGGCGTGTTGGATGACCTGGAGGCGTGGCTGGAACGGAAAATGAATAATGACGAATGAATAATGACAAATTGTGGAATTTTGTCTAATTTATATAAAAAAATGGTGGAGCGAAGCGACTCCACCATTAGTCATTAGACATTATTCATTATGCATTCACCATTCATTCCACGACGCTGAAATTTATCGGTGATTGCAAGGCCGGTTGATATGCCACCGGGCCGATAATTTCGTTTTTGGCCGGATCTTTGTCCCCCCACCAGTTTTTAGCGGCTTTCACACGGCCTTTTTTGTCCAGCACTTTGATTTCCCACTCGCCGTTATTTAAAATGTTGTTCTGTTCGATTCGGGCCTTGCTGCTTTCGAGCAGAAAACCGCCGGTGCTGTTCTCGGTGATAACCGAGTCTTTTACCAGAAGGTTGGCCTTGCGGGCGGCAATCCCTGATTTTGCGGAAGTCCGAATAAGACTGCCGACGATCTCCCCGCGGCTGTCCTCCATCACGATGCCCCAGACATTGTTCTGGAACTGGCAGTTTTTAATCGCGATCCTGGACTTTGAGGCTCTGAACCCAAACTCGGCACCGGATACGTTGCAGTAGGTAATTTGATTGTCGTCCTGGCTGCCATCCAGGAAAATGCCTTTCCAGCTGGCCTCCCCCAGACTGGACAAACGGACCGGGTCGTCCCGGGTACCCAGTATTTCCAGCTGTCCTTTGACGATCATGCCCAGGCTGCGAAACCAGACCACCGTGCCGGCATTCATGGTAAGCTTGACACCGGGCTTGACCACCAGGGCATCTTTGACCAGATAGGGGCTTTTATCAATACTCAACACATAATCCTTGGCAATCACCGCCGGCAGAACGGTCGGTTCGCCGACGATGACGGGACCCAGGGTATCCATCCACTGACTGCCGACGCCTTTCTTGGTCCTGAGAATTCCCACCATCCGGCCGTGGGCCAGTCTATCCTTGGCCTTGATACGGTAGGCGCCGATATATACACCAGGCTGCTTTTCTTTCATCGGACGGTTTGAAATCAGGGGCGGAAGGCTCCAGGTGGCGATCCGGTTTTTCTCACCGATCATGACGACCTTGATCGTATCTCCCGGTTGGAGCAGCTTTCCGGCACCGTTGTGCACCAGAACCTGAATTTTAGGCGGCGGTTCGCTCCGGCCGGGCGGGTTGGGCATGGTGGCTATCATTTGCATGCACAGTTCGGACGCAGCTTTTAGATGAGTGGCCTGTCTGTGGTTGAGGGCCGTTTTGAAGACGGTTGCCGCCAATCCGATCGGGCTCATCGGAACATCGCCCTCCTCGATATGAATGGTGTGCTCCAGTTCCCAGACCGGTTTGGCATTTGAACAGCGCACCATTCTGGCTTTCAGTCCGGCCTGGCTATCGGAATAAACCAGGGCGTAGATTTTCCCCAGGCTGATGACATCACCAAAAATGACGGCATCGACGCCCAGGAGCTGCCCCAGTTTCTGGGGAGAGACCGTCTTGCCACCGGTGATGTCCGCGTACAGCTGATTGGCCTTGAGGTTCTCGTCAATGACATAGGGTTCCAGATCCTGGTAGTTCAGCGAACTGAAAAAATTGTAGAACATTTTGCGCACAATCGTGCCGGCTTCCGGGTTGGACGTTTTATTGGCAAAGGGCAGAATGGCGACTTTATAGGGTAGCCGTTCTTCTTCATGAACCGTGGGGGCGGGCGCTTTTTCCAGAACGCGAAGGGCACAGGAGGTGCTACCCAAAACGACAAATAGACTCAATGCGATTGCAACTGTCAGGTTTTTCATTTTTCCCCTTTGCGGTATCAAATCAAGATGAACCCGTCGGATCAAACCCGGATCACCAGGGCTTGTCGGAACTGGTTGTGTTATTTTCCTCTTCAAATAAATATTTCATGATCCAGGAGCTTTCAGCCCCCGACTCTTCGAGCATACGCTTGATTTCTTCCTTTTTCTCGGCCTGTTCCCGTTTGAGCTCTTCCCTGGTTTTGCGTCTGGATTTTCTTTTTAACGAACTTTTGGAAATTTTGGATTTGCCGGCCTGGGACAATTTTTCACGACAAATCTTGATTTTGGCATTTACTTCCTTGTTGTCGGTGTCAATCAGATAGTAGCGTTCGAAAAAGGAAAGTGCTTTGACCCAGTTTTTTCCCGAGAAGTATTTTTCACCGTTCTCCCGGTAAAAATCCTCCATTTGGTCGATGCGCTGGAGGGCCAGCGCGTTTCCGGGCTCCAGTGTCAGAACCGCGCTGTAGAGAACAAAGGCATTTTGATTGACCGGCTTGAGGTACTGCTGGGCCTGGAAATGAGCATCGGCTTCTTTCAACAGCTGCACCAGGGTCTGATCCTGGCGTGAATGCTGCTGGTGTGCAAGCCATATTCTTCTGATGGCCTTGTGGGCCTCCTCATAATAAATGCTGTCCTCTTTTATGGCGGAATACTGTCTCAGCGCCTGCTGGAGCTTGTTGGCCGTTTCCAGTCGGTGACCCAGGGTCAAGCGGAAATAGTCCAGCCGATCCCACAGGACTTCGGCCTCCTTGCCGGCCCCGTATTCAGACAGGTATGACTTCAGGTAGGCCATAGCAGAATCCAGATCTTCAGTTTTCGTTTTGTGCTCGGTTACGGCCAGAGCGGTTTCGGCCAAATGTTCCATGACCTGACGGTTGTATTCCGGTGGCAGATCCGACATTAACAGGTTCTCGAGGGTATGCTGGGCCGAAGCATAGTTTTCCGCCTTAATCTGCCTGGCGACCGATTTAAGGGCCCACTTGACCTTCAAGGGGGTGTAAGCCTGGAAATAGCCGAAATAACCTGCAAAAATAAGCAAAAAAAACACGGCCAACCACCATCCCCACCCGGATCTGGACTCCCTGGCACCGGCCTTCATATCAGCCGTGCGATTGTCTTTGGCCCGGTCGGACACAAAGGCCAGGGTCGTATTTCCGATCTTCAACTGGTCGCCGGTGTAGAGGCGCTTTTCGGCTATAGCCACATCGTTCAATAACAACGGATTGGTCGTACTGACGTTTCTGACGATGTATTCATCTTTGCGTTTTTCAATCACACCATGTTTACGCGATACCAGCGGATCCGCAAGGTTCAGATCCGCTTCTACAGACCGCCCGATGACAAGTTTTGATTCTTTGAGAGGAATGACCTTGCTCTGACCTGAAACCGATGTACAGATCAGACGCGGTCCGAGGGCCTTGTCCTTGTTTTTCGTCTGGGTGATGACCATCGTTTTGGCCTCAAGAGGGACGCCCGCAGTTGCGTTAGCCGATTTTTTTTCTTCCTGAAATATTTCTGTCATGATTTTCCTGGAGACGGGTGGTTATCGTAAACAACCTATATGGCGATACAAAGTTTATATCGGCAATTTTGCGCCATGCTTTAATAAGAAAGCGCAAATTTTGCCCGAATTTTTCAATTTGTGGCCTTCGGTTCCGAGATGGATAGCCAGTGGTGATAATTATTATCAATAATAATAGCCAGCCCCGCTTCGAATTCGTGCCAAATATATTGTAACTATTTGATATTATATTTAATTAAAGGATTATAATTGGAAGCCGCCTGCACTTACCATGGCCACAGGCTTTCCAGGTAAGCCAAACTTGGCCAGAGGTCGGCTTCCTGGTGAGGCTCCAGGGTGATGATCGGCCGGGGGCGGTTGTGGGAGATTAGATAGGCGAACAGCAGGTTAAAATCGATCTTGCCCGTTCCCAGGGACAGATGCTCGTCGTCGCTGCCATGGTTGTCATGCAAATGCAGCTGTCCGATATAGGGACCCAGGTCTTCCAGCCATTGTTTCAGGTTGCCCTGGCCGAAAGCGATGAGGTGGCCCGCATCCAGGCAAAAACCGACATGCTGACGGTTAAGGCCCTTGAGAATAACAGCCATGTCCCGGGAGTCGCTTTCATAAACGTTTTCCAGCATCAATCGGGAGCCTTGTGCCCGCAGGCAGCCGGCCAGCCATGCCCAGGTCTCCAGACTGTTTTCGATCCATTCATCCCTAAAATAACTGTAGCGTCTCCAGTCATAGCCGGCATGGCAGACAACCGCCGTGGGTCTGAAGATGGGAACCAGTTCCAGCAGCTGTTCAAAACGGCTGCGGGTTACGGCTTTTACAGCCGGGTCGGTGGATCCGGCGGCCAGGTCAATGAAAGGACCGTGCAGGGTGATTGACAGGCGGCGGTCATGAATTTTTTCAGCGATGCGCCGATAATCTGAAAGATCGAAGCGCTCCAGGGCCTCGGCATCGATTCCGATTTCAGGATTGAGCCGGTATTCCAGAAAGCGGTCCAAATAGGTGTCGTACAGCATCTTAAACGGAATGTTTATCTGGACCTGGTGCAGTAGTTTTCGGATCGGCGGGGTCAATTTTACAAACGAATTTTCGGGGTTCATAGCATGGCCTTATCTCCACCAGAACCCTGATGGATAGGTGCTGACCGCTTAATTAAAAAGCGGAATCGTTAAATGGTAAACGCCGTGATCCAGTTTGGCCGTCACCGGTGCGCCCTCTGTTTCAAAAACCTTCATCATGCCCTTGTTGGTGGCCAGCACATCGGCCGTCAGGTACTGGATGCCACGATCCTTGGCCAGGCGGATCAGCAGTTTGTAAAGATAGGTTGCTATGCCGATGCCCTGGTATTTTTCGTCCACCACAAAGGCCATATCAGCACAGGGGCTTTTTTCATCCCGGATAAATCTAGCCTCGGCAATGACATGCCCTTGACCGGCTTCTCCCACCAGGCCGACGATCGACATCACCCGACTGAAATCAATATTGACATAGCCCTGCATCTTGGAATGGGGCATGGTTTTTATGGGCGCAAAATAACGGTAGTAAACGGACTGATCGGAAAATCGGTAAAACAGACGACGCATTTCTTCTTCGTCCGACGGCTTGATGGCCCGGAATCTCACATTCACATCGCCCTTGAAGGTGTGCTGCAGGTTGATCTCCGCCGGATACAGGTGGGCGGATTCCTTGATAAAAATTTGATCCGGATAGAGGATTTTTTCCGCTTTGGCCTGCTGCACCAGGCCGGCACGATCGTCCGGATGGGCAATTTCGATCAGGGCCTGGGCGCGTTCTCTCACCGTGCGGCCACTCAGGCTGGCAACGCCGTATTCGGTGATCACCATGTCGACCGATTCCCGGATACTGAACTGATTGGGAAATTCCTCAACCGAGAGCACCATATTTGATTCCTGGTTGCGGTTTCGGCTCGGCAGCCCGAATATGGTCATTCCCCCCCGGGATAACTCGGCGCCGTGAAAAAGATCCATGACATCGCCGGGTCCGGCCGTAACGTTGCCTTTGCCGAAGTGCAGGGCAATACGCCCCGAGATGTCGACTTTGCGTGCCGGCAGTATCGCCATGAAACGGGGGTTTTCTCCAATCTGGGCCGGGGTGAACACCTTGTCGATGCCCTGAAATTCCACCAGGGGATTGCGGTTCAGCCAGCGCATCAGCTCCGGGGTCCCAAAAGCATAACAGGTCAGGGATTTGCCCCTGAAAATCCCTTTGTAACGGTTGGTGACGGCACCGCTCTTGACCAGATCCATCAGCGAGTCCATAAAAAAAGGCGTGTGGATACCGAGGTGGCGTTTGCGAACCAGGTGCCGGCTGAGCGCCTCGAACAGCGGGCCGAGGGAAAAGGCCAGGCAGCTGCCGTCTTCAATCACCGCGGCCACATTGGCGGCCACGCGATCGAAAACCTCATCCACCGGCCAGCGCTCAAAATAGATGGGCAACTCGGTGGAACGGACCAGAAAATCAAAATCCGACAGCGGAACGAAGGTATCCCCCTGGGTGACGGGGATGTCCGGGTTGATTTCACCGACCACCAGGGAGGCCTGTTCCATCGCCTGGCGGCCGACATCCACGGCCACTCCCAAACTACAGTAGCCGGCCTCATTGGGCGGGGTGATCTGAAGAAAAGCCACATCGATTGGAATTCTGCCGGATTCCATCAGCCGGGGTATGCGCGAAAAGCGGCTCGGAATCAGATCCACCCGACCGGCGGTGATGGCCTCGCTGGCCACCCATCCGGAGTAAAAGGTCTTCAACCGGTAGGCGTTGGAATTCAGGGCTTCGACGGATATGGCATCGCCCAGGCTGACCAGCTGGATCAGCTCGAGATCCTTGAGATTGGACGAATGGTCGGCCATCAAATGCTTGACCAGGGTTCGGGGCTCCCCCACACCGGTCCCCAGGAATATGCTCATACCGGGTTCAAGTTTGGCCATTACTTCTTCAGGCGTTACCGTCAGTTTTTGCCACTTTGTCTGTTGACGTAGGTTCTGGGTTCAAAGGTTTAACGGTCGGAGGTCTGAGGTTAGAGGTTAGAGGTAAGTTATGAACTACCGAACTTCCGCCTCCAACCTCAAACCTCCAGCCTCACACTTTGTAATGAACTGCTAAATCCCTAATCACTGAACCCACAACTTGCTTGCACCGCAAGCAGTGGTGTTGAAAAAAAACAACATTGTATTATATTTTGAAAATATTTCCAAATAATTAGAACCTATAACGGCAATCACCTGACTGGCAAGTTATAAATGGCGCTTCCTGCCGGAATTGAAAAAATACTGCTGCAAGTCGTTGATTTCATCTTCATGCTATGGCCCCGGCAATTGCCGGCGCCGCATATATTGAGGGCTTGTAAAATTGTTTCCCATCGCGGGGAGCATGACAACATCCGTGTTTATGAAAATACGATGACGGCCTTTGACAGCGCTTTGGCCCACGGCACCTGGGGAATTGAATTCGATGTGCGCTGGACCCGGGACCTTCAGCCGGTGGTGGCACACGATCCGGACTTAAAGCGCGTTTTCGGTATCGAGACCACGATCGCGGCAGTTGACTTCAAGCAATTGCGATCCTGCTGTCCACAGGTGCCCCTGCTGTCGGAGGTGGTCGCAAAATACGGCCGGCAGATCCATCTGATGGTCGAGCTCAAGGAAGAAATCTACCCGGATCCGGAGCTACAAAACGCCATTTTCCAGGATTGTTTCGCATCCCTGGAACCCGGCAAAGACTATCACCTGATGTCATTGACCCCGGCGATGTTCGATCTGGTCACTTTCGCACCCCCTTCAGCCTTTATTCCCATCGCTATGCTGGATATGGACCGGTACAGCAAGCTGGCATTGGACAAAAAATATGGCGGTGTGGCCGGACATTATCTCCTGCTAACCAATGCCATGCTGCATAAACACCGCCGATGCGGCCAATCGGTGGGCACCGGCTATCCGGGATCGAAAAACTGCCTGCTGCGGGAAGTCAACCGCGGGGTCGAATGGATTTTTTCGAACAATGCCGGTGAACTGATGGCCATTATAGACAAGCTGATCCATCGATAAAGAACCTTGGCGCTGTGAGCTTTGAAATTCTAACCCAGAGGCAATTTTATGTTCCATCACGATCTAAACAAACCGAATTCCCAAACCGGTTCGACCCAAAAACTCAATCTCATCCTGCTGATGGCCGGCGCTTTCATGGTGCTGGTGTTTATTCTGGCCTGGATTGCAGTGGGCCGAATTCAGGCAAAAATTCAGTCGGACACCGGTGAAGCCCTGCAGACGGTTCTGCATACGACCCAGGAATCTCTCCGGCTCTGGTCGGATAATCACAAATACCACCTGTCGCGCCTGGCCGAGGATCCACACCTGATCGCCCTGGTCGAGCGACAACTGGACCTGCCCCGTACCGGTGACATCCTGCTTAACAGTGATACACTCGGGCAGCTGCGCAATTTTTTCAACCGGCATAAAAACCGCTACGGGGAAGCGGGGTTTTTCATTATCGCGCCGGATTTCGTCAACATTGCCTCCATGCGCGATACGAACATAGGGGCGATAAACCTGATCGCCAACCAGGCCCTGGATATTCTTAACCGCGCCTTCAAGGGTGAAACCGTTCTGGTGCCGCCCCTGGTGTCGGATGTGGCGTTAAACCAATCCGCAGGCGCCCCGCAGGGGATCGAGCCCACCATGTTTTTTGCAGCCCCCGTTAAAAACCGTCAGGGGCAAGTCATTGCAGCCCTCACTCAGCGCATCGATCCGGAAAAGGATTTTACGCGTCTGATTCAACTGGGCCGGATCGGCAAATCCGGTGAGACCTATGCTTTTGGCCGCTACGGCAGGCTGCTGTCCGAAAGCCGCTTTGATGAGGACCTGCGTAAGATAGGGATGATCCGGGATGACCGAAGGGGAATTCTGATCGTCAGCATCCGTGATCCCGGCGGCAATCTGGTCAAAGGCTTTAAGCCCAAAATTCCCCGGTATCAGCAGCCCCTGACGGTGATGGCAGCCCAGGCCATCAAAGGCCAGCCCGGCGTAAATGTCGAAGGTTACCGCGATTACCGCGGGGTGCCGGTTTACGGCGCCTGGTTATGGGATGAGAATCTGGGGTTCGGGCTGGCAACCGAGATCGACGCGGCGGATGCGCTCAGGTCATATTACACCGCGCGCAATGTCATCATCACCGTAATGGCCATCACGGTTTTGCTGGCGCTGGGTTCGTTGCTGTTTGCCGTCTTGATCGATGAACGTGCCAGCCGGGCATTGCAAAAATCCCATGATGAACTGGAGCAGCGCGTCGGGGAAAGAACCGCGGAACTGCGTAAGCTGTCGCAGGCAACCGAGCACAGTCCGGCTTCGGTGGTTATTACCGATAGGAACGGCCGGATTGAATATGTCAACGCCACCTTCAGTGACGTCACCGGTTACAGTGCCGAAGAGGCCATCGGGCAGAACCCGAGAATATTGAAGGGCGGGAAGCTGCCCGCGTCCTATTACCAGCAACTCTGGGACACCATTCTGGGCGATCAAATCTGGGAGGGCGATCTTATCAATCGCAAAAAGAGTGGCGAGGAATACTGGGAGAGCGCCTTGATCTCGCCCATCAAGAACGACGACGGTGACATCACCCATTTCGTGGCGGTCAAACAGGACATCACCGAGCGCAAGCAGATGGAAGAAGAGCTGATCGAGGCCAAGCATGCCGCCGATGACGCCAACAAGGCCAAGGGGGATTTTTTGGCCAATATGAGCCACGAGATTCGCACGCCCATGAATGCGATCATCGGCATGGCGCATCTGGCCTTGAAGACCGAATTGACTCCCAAGCAATGCGACTACCTGAATAAAATCCAGTCCTCGGCCAACGCACTTCTGGGCATCATCAACGACATTCTGGATTTTTCCAAAATTGAAGCCGGCAAACTGGACATGGAGTCGGTCGATTTCTTCCTGGATGACGTCCTGGATGACCTCGCCAATCTGATCACGGTCAAGGCCCGGGAAAAAGAAGACCTTGAAGTCCTTTTTGCGCCCTCCAACGATGTGCCCCGTTTTCTGGTGGGAGACCCCTTGCGGCTCGGACAGGTGCTTATCAACCTGGCCAACAACGCGGTCAAGTTTACCGATTCGGGTGAGATTGTCGTTACCATCGATAAGGTGGGTCAAACGGATGATCAGGTGACCCTGCAGTTTTCGGTTAGCGATACCGGCATCGGCATGACAGAGGAACAGATGGACCGGCTGTTTCAATCCTTTTCCCAGGCTGATACCTCCACTACCCGCAAATACGGCGGCACCGGATTGGGGCTTGCCATCAGCAAAAAGCTGGTATCCATGATGGACGGTGAGATCTGGGTGGAAAGCGCCAAGGGGGAGGGTACGACCTTTATCTTTACCGCCGACTTTGGTCTGGGGGCGGAAAAGGCCCGCAGACGCTTCGCACTTTCATCCGATTTGAAGGGCCTGAAAACCCTGGTGGTGGATGACAATGAAACCTCGAGGCAAATTTTAAGGGATTTGCTGGAATCCTTCTCTTTCGACGTTGCCCTGTCGGCTTCCGGTAAAGAAGCCATCACCGAAATTGAGAATGCCGACTCCCGGGCACCTTTCGAACTCGTCGTAATGGATTGGAAAATGCCGGAGATGGATGGTATCGAGGCCGCCACGCGCATTAAAAATCATCCCGATCTGAGTCTAATTCCTGCCATTATCCTGGTGACGGCCTATGGCCGGGAAGAAATCATGCAACAGGCCGATAAAGCGGGCCTGGACGGCTTTCTGCTCAAGCCGGTCAATCCTTCGGTGCTGTTCGATGCCATTATGCAGGCCTTCGGCAAAGAGGTCACCGAGACCGCGTCTGCCACCAGACGCCGCCGGGCCGATGACACGCTGCAGGATATCAAGGGCGCGCGAATATTGCTCGCAGAGGACAACGAGATCAACCGGCAGGTGGCCAGCGAGATTTTGCAAGGCGCGGGTTTACATGTTACCCCGGCCAATAACGGACGGGAAGCTGTCGAGGCGGTAAAAGCCGCCCGGTTCGATGCCGTCCTCATGGACATCCAGATGCCGCTGCTCGACGGTTACGCCGCCACGCGGGAAATCCGGAATCTAAAATCCGCCATCCGCAATGTTCCGGTTATTGCCATGACCGCCCACGCCATGACCGGGGATGAGGAGAAAAGCCTGGCAGCCGGGATGAATGGCCACGTCACCAAGCCCATTGACCCGGACCAGCTGTTTTCCGCTCTTCAGAAATGGGTCCGGCCGTCTCGCATGCGAACCAGGGCGAGGACCGAAGACGCATCGACGGCCAAACCCGCAACTGTCGAAAAAGCCACCGCTGACGAGCTGCTGCCCGATACCTTACCCGGCTTCGATCTGGCTGCCGGTCTGGAACGGCTGATGGGCAACCGCTCGCTTTATCGTAAACTCCTGATGGATTTCGGCACCCAATACACGGGTGCGGCCGATGAGATCAGAGGGGCACTCGATGCCGGTGATTATGACCAGGTCCACAGTCTGGTCCACAACCTCAAGGGCTTGGCCGGCAACCTGGCGGCTTCCGATCTGCAGGCCGCCGCCGTGAGGCTGGAGAAATTGATCAAGGGGATCGCCCGGGAAACCATGTCCGATAAGCAGTTGGCGCAAGCTTTTGGCGGACTGGAAGACGCGCTTGCCGGCGCTCTAGACGCCGTTCGAATATTAGGGCGTCCCGCTGATGAGCAGGCTGACGCAGTACCGGATACCGGTGTGGCTGCCCCGAGCGTCGAGCTGGGTGATGAGGTGGCCGGCCACATCAGGGAAGCGGCTGAAATGGGGGACATAAGCCAGGTCAAAGCAATTGCGGATGGATTGAAAACCGAGAGCCCGGCCCTTGAACCGTTCTGCAACCGGCTGGTGCAGCTGGCCGATGATTTCGATTTTGATGGTATTGTTAAATTGCTGGCGTCTTAAGGCCTGGCATCACCTAGCCGTTAGCCAAATATACCGCCTGCTGCCGTCCTTTTTCCTCATCGACGAAATAAAACAGCACGGCCCCCATGATGAAAAGCAGCAAGACGGACCCGATACTCCAGCGGGAGGCCAGCTGGCCGATGGCGATCTGCTGTTCGGGCGTCGGCGATGGCGGCATCAGCAGATGACGGACAGCCAATCCGACCCATCCCATTAGCACGGGTCCCAGGATAGCCGCAAATTTGCCCAACATATTATAGAAACCGTAATATTCTGCGGCCTGGTTTTGGGGGATCAGCCTCGAATAGTATGAACGGCTCAAGGCCTGAATACCGCCCTGGACACAGCCGATCACAACCGCCAGGACATAAAACTCCGTTTTTTGGGTCATCATCGTCCCATAGACCGTTACCCCCATGTAGATCGCAATCGCCAGATATATAGACTTGCGGACACTCCATTTTTCACCCAGTTTTCCAAAAACCAGCGCCGCCGGAAAGCCCACAAATTGAACAATCAACAGCGCCTTTATCAGATCGGAAGATTCAAATCCGAGGGACAGACCATAATCCACGGCCATGCGAATGATGGTATCGACCCCATCGATGTAGAGCCAATAGGCCAACAAAAAAAGAAAGACCACTTTGAGGTTGCGAATCCTGCGAAAGGTGTCGCCGAGCTGGCGGAATCCTGCGATGACCACACTTTCCCTGCTGGTTGTGATCAAGGGGGCTTTCTCTTCCGGCACCCAGAAAATGGTAATGACGGTAAACAGGCCCCACCACAATGCAACCGAAAGGAATGAAAAGCGCACAGCGGTGGCTGGATCCGGCAGGCCGAACAGGTGCGGCATTTGCGTCATCAAGACATTGATGAGAAACAGGATGCCGCCGCCAAGATAGCCAACCGAAAAGCCTAAACTGGAAATGTAGTCGATTTTATCGCGACCGGCCACGCTGGGCAGAAGCGAATCATAGAAGACATTGGCACCCGAAAACCCGATGATGCCCATAATATAAATAAAAAAGGCGCAGATCCACTGGCCCTTTTGGACGAGAAACAGGGACGCCGTCATCAACACCCCTAAATAGGCAAAGAAAATTAAAAACTTTTTTTTGGCCGAACCTTTATCGGCTATGGCTCCCAAAACAGGTGCCAATAAGGCGACGACGGCGCTGGCCACACTGTTGGCCAGGGCGAGTCTGTAGGTACTCAAATTGGGATTGACGCCGTAGTTCCAAAATTCTTTGAAAAAGATCGGGAAAAATCCAGCCATGACAGTGGTGGCAAAGGCGGAGTTCGCCCAGTCGTACATTACCCATCCCCATACCGTTTTCCTGTCAGACCTCAAGGCACCATCTCCTCGTCGAGTCCGCACAAGGCGGCAAATCCATCTAGATCTTCCCCACCGCAACAATATATATGGGCAACTCGTTTGGTGCAAGTGCGATCATGTCCCCGACCCTGTCGTCCTGAAACGCACCGACCACCGTTGTCCCCATGCCCCGGGCCACCGCCTGCAGGCAAAGGTTTTGAGCGGCATGGCCGACTTCCATAAACACATAGCGCCGGCCCCGCTCGCCATATTTGTTGGTCATGCGAGCAAAAACCGCACAGAAAAGAAAAACGACCGGCGCTGTGGCGATAAAGCTCTGATTCAAGGCCGCCCGGGCCAGATCCGCGCGACGGTCGCCCGCGGCTATCTTTTCAACGCTGTGCCGGGGATCATATTTGTACACGCCGGCATCCAGCCCTTCGACCCGTCCGGCGAAAATAAACACCTCAAGCGGATATAATGCCCCGGCCGAGGGTGCGGTTCGATAGCCCCGGGGGCTGGTAACTCCCTGGGCGGACCACGCCAGTTGAGAAAATTCGGCCAGTGACAGGGGGTCATTGTTAAACGCCCGTGTTGAGCGCCTGTTTAGCAGGGCCTGCTCGACCGACAAAGGCCCGTCACGGCGGGGTTCAGGAAGGCGCACTAAACTTTTTGAGTCCATTGGACGTGTGTCCTCAATCAGCGTAAAGGCACGGAATCAAGAAACCACAGCTTTATCCAGGGCCCCGATTGTTGGCCAGGATACGCTGATGGAGTCGTTCAGCCCGCAGGCAAAAGGTCTCCAGCTTGGCATTGATCAACTGCGGAAACGGGGATCCGTCGCTTTCAATTGCCAAAAACGGCAGTTCATCAATGTCGGTCAACACGGCGCGAAGCGTTTCATTGCGAGGCTCGCTGGCAATTTTATCCCTGCTGTTCATGGTTTCGTTTAAGATCGATTCCGAAAGCCGGTTGGGCATGCACCCGAAGGGGCCGATGGCGATGACACCGCATGAATGGGATACCACCTCGGTCATCGAGGCGCCGATCGTCAGGACGGCTTCCCCGGGCAGATTCCTGGAGATGTACGGGGAGGCATTTTTAATAATGGTTTCCATATCCAGCGGTTTGGCATGCACCAGCCCGGAAGTGGACAGGATGGATTTGATTCTTTTTTCGTAGCGGGCCTGAAATTTATTGCGGATCTTGAACTTGACCTTATCCATGATGGTCATGTCCTCGGGATTCAAGCCTTCATCCACCATATAATTGCAGTACAGAACCCATTCGGCCACCGGCGAGCAAACCGTGGCGAAACCCATTTTTGCGAGCTGTTCCGTCAAATTCTGGCGGGATAAGGCGTCACGTCTGACGAAGATTTCGCCCGACAGCGTGATAACGGGCACCTCGGCGGGCGGGCGCTTCAAGGCCACGGTGTGCAGACGTTCGGCGGTCCGGGTGAGTTGATGCTCCAGGCGGTCATAGTCCCCGCTTTCCATCTCTAACAGGATTTTTTGCCATTCCTGCTCCAGTGTTGCCACCGCCGCCTCGGGATCCCGGGCATTGGTCAACAGCATGGAGCGGATATCTTCGATAACGTCGGATACAATTACCGCCCACCAGCCCCGGCGCTCGAAATCATCGCCCATGCCGACATATGAATTTTCCGAGGACAAGGCGAACAGGGCCACATCCGGTATCTCGAGCCGTTTGACGAGATCTTCCATGAATATATAGTACTGGCCGAAACGGCATGGCCCCGAACCGGTGGCGAAGAAATACACCAGTACTTCGTCATCCCGCTTGCCGTTGTTGACATAGCTGAGCAGGGTTCCGGTGGTGAGAATCAGCGGCAGGCATTCTTTGCAGGTGGTGTTGGCGCGGCCCAATTTTAAAACGGCTGCGTCCGCCGGGCGATGGGCTTTGGCGTTTAAGCCCGATCCTCTCAAAATGGCCGCGAACGCCTCCGACCCGTATTTTCCCATGGAAGGCAGCAGGACGGTCACCCGTGGGTCCTTCAGCGGCAAAACCTCGCCCTGGGAGGTAATCACACTGGCCGTGCCGTTGGCGAGAACGGTTTTGGCGGGTTTAAAGGTTTTCCTGGTGACGGCAATCTGATTGCTGGCCACCAGCCGGCGGTAAGCGTGGACGATGTCCAAAAAGGCCTCCACCCGGGTCTCCAGGCCGGCGTCCGCTGTATGGCTGTCAAGTTCCAGGGTCAAGGAAGGTTTGCGGCCCATAATATCCCGGAAGTAACCGACCACAAATGAATCCGGACCGCACGAAAAATTGGTTATGTAGGTGCCGAAGAGCTGGGGATGGCGTTGGACGATTCGGGAAGCCTTCATAATGAGTTTTCCCATGCCCCAGTACATATGGCGCTTGGAGTGCTCTTCTTCCACATCCAGGAAATCAAGGGGCATGACCTGGATACCCCGGGAGGCAAATTTATGGGGGATACCCATGTGAGCCTCTTCGACGAAACCATTATACGGCCGGGCGAAAAGGACAACCGCATATTTTTCCGGATCGTCTTCCAGCGCCGCAAGCGCCTGCCGGCCGATGGCCTTCATCTCCGCCAGACAATTTTTTTGCTGCTCCAAGGCCCGGTCAAATGCTCTTTTGGCCTCCCTGCTGCTGATCCCCATTTTACGCGCCGTCTTTACCAAAGGCCCCCGGGCATCGGCGAGGTCTATAGACAAGTCGATTAGTGGTGCCAAAAGCCGGGTGCCCTTGCGCTTGAGCGCGTCGATCTCCTTGCGAAAGGTGGTTTGCAGGTAGAAGGTTTCCCCCTGTACCAGGGGGCACACCTGGGACTGGTCGCTGGTCCTCGAGTCGCTCTCGCCGGGGACGGCCTTGAAGTGCGGCAGGAAAATATACTTCGGCGGCGCGTCAGCGTTCAGCAGGGCGTAGAAGAATCCATGGGCCAGTTCCACCGGGTAGCAGAAAGAGGCATTTTGCCGGTCGATACCCTGCTGGGAGGGGCTGTCCGGCATGACGATGTCAAACCCCAGCGCTGCGAAGAAATTAGAATAGAGGGGAAAATATGAGTTAACCAGAAAACTGCGGTTAAAGGCGATGCTCCCCCTGGCACGGGATTGGTCGCCGGGTGCGGTGGTGCCGTATTTGTTAAAAATGAGATCTTGCCGCAGGCGCACCAGATCCAGTTTTTGAATATCATAGCTGACCTTATGACGCAGGTTGTAGTAGCGATTGCAGGCGCCGCCAAAAGGGTATTTTTGGCCTTCGATGGCGACCATTGCAATCTCGCAGCGCCGGTCGCATTTTTCTTTGCCGCCGCCGCAGACAAACGGCTTTTTATAGGTAACCTCCCGATCGACCAGGGTTTGCAAATCGAAACGCTGCGCCGGCATCAGACCGGAAGCAATGCGCTTTTTTACTTCCAGGGCCACACCGAAAGCGCCCATCAACCCCGGCTCGGGCGGCACAATGATGGGTTTGCCCACCAGCGAGGCCATGGCCAGCGGTACCGCCTTGTTGTAACAAACACCGCCTTGCATGAACACTTTTTCTCCCACCGGACGATTGCCCTTGACCCGATTGGAATAATTCATGCAGATTGAATACACCAGACCGGCAACGATGTCCTCGTGGGCCACGCCCTCATGGATGGCGTTTTTAATATCCGAAGCGATAAAGGCCGCACATTGGTCATTAAAATTGGGGGGACGGCGCCCCTTGAGCGCGATATCACCGATATCCTCCATTTTGACACCCAGGGTTTCAAGGGCTGATTCCTCCAGAAACGACCCGGTGCCGGCGGAACAGGCTTCATTCATGGCATAATCGGAGGCCACCGCATTGGTGATATACGTGTACTTGGCATCCTGCCCCCCGATTTCAAAGATGGTGTCCACCTGAGGGTCAAAATATACGGCGGCCGTGGCATGGGCGATGATTTCATTGATCACCCCGTCGGTTAACGCATGCAGCCCTGCAATCTGGCGCCCGGAGCCACATACGCCCAGGCCTGCTATGGCAATTTCAGATGGGTTAACCTGCTGTTTCACCTGCTCCAGAATGGAGCGATAGCACTGGCGGGAAGCACCGACCGGGTCACCGTTGGTGCGCAGGTAGACCGAGGCCAGCAGGGCATCGTCGGCGTTGCGAACCAGAACGGCTTTGGTGGTGGTTGAGCCGACATCGAGACCCAGGGTGCATTCGTCCTGTGGATGAATCCGGCCGGTGGCCAGGGTTTTAAATTCCACCTGGTCGGCAAAGTCATGCAGGGGCGGTAGATTGTCGAATGTGGCAATTTCGGTCTGCAGCAGTCCGGATCGACCGGGGTAGGGTGCGGTCTCATTTTCAAGGGCCCAGAGGGCGGCTCCCAGGGCTTCAAAATAAGGCGCCTGCCCAGGGACGATGAGGCCGGGGATTTCCGCTTCAAGATATTTAATCATCGTACGGTTGAGGGCCGTCCCGCCGGTGACCATGATGTTTTGACGGTCGACTTTCTTTAAAAGCTCCAGGATTTTGTTGGCCATCATCTTGCAGAGCCCGGCCGTTACCTGGGATCGGGGAATCCCCTTATTGGTCGCATGGGTACAATCCGATTTGCAGAAAACCGAACAACGGCCGGAAACATGGTGGGGATCCTCAACCGCCGCCCATTTTGCAGCCTCATCCAGCGTTACGTTCATCCGGCGCAGCTGCTGCAGAAAAAATTCCCCGGTGCCCGAAGCGCATTTATTGCCGGTAATGACATTGGAGATGCGGCCGGAGCCATCCAGGGCATAGACCATGAATGTTTCGCCGCCGGCTGAGACCACGGCAGGGCAGTTGACATTATCAGGTTTTACGTAGGGATAGGCCAGTTCAACCGCCTGGGGCTCGGGAATAGAGGAAAGATTGACGAATTTGCGAAACTTGCGCCCGGTGGCCGCAATTTTATCGAATGATTCCGGATCAATCTGGTCAAAGGCTTTTATGACGGTCTGTTTGGGATCGCCTTCGTGGGGATAAAGGGCGTAATCAATTATCCGGGGCCTGGTCTTGCCGGCTGAATCAGACATTAGATCCCGGTCAAGTTCTATTTGAACAAGGGACACTGTCGATGCGCCCAGGCACAACCCCAGTGCTTTCATTTTATCGGGCATCGTAACTCCTGGCTCAGATCTGATTAATCGACGCTTCCTCGAGAATAGTTACTTAAGTCCAATAGCTCTCTATTATCAAATAACAAATCACAGGTAAAGTACGCAAATTGGGTGGCTTATCGGAGATGGCCGAATGGCTTTTATGACAGCTTTTTGAACTGCCAGGCGTATTCGGCCGTTCCGGACTGGTTACTGGATGGATATTGTAACAATCTAATCCCGTTTGGGCAACTTGTCCATCTCTAATATCAAAAATAACCTTGACTTTTAACCGAACGCCTAATACGGACGTAAAAAATGCAGAGAATGCCGCGGGGGAAGTCCCGCAAGCGTCAACGACCACCCGCACAGCGGGTGGTTTGGATTTCCCCGCCCTTATGGGCGGGGGAAGCCAAAAGCACGCCAGTGCTTTAAGCGTTGCGGTTGTAATCCGCCTGAGGCGGATTTTAAAACAATCAATTAGCCCGGCCGCCTGATCGATGACACCCTGTAAGTTCCCAAAACGGCATCGGGGCCGGTCCAGAGGAGGTTCGCTCATGAAAGGCAGGTTTTATTTTCATGCTTTGGTATGGACGGCTTACCTGTTTCTGGGTGGATGTATCAACCTGGGTCCGGATTACCAGCGGCCGGACCTGGGGATACAGATACCGGAATCCTACGAGTCCGATGCGGCCGAGATACAGCCCCTGGTTGTCGAAGACCGGTGGTGGAAGATTTTCCAGGACCGCGAGCTCGATCAACTGGTCGAAGATACCCTGAAATACAACTGGGACATCAAACAGGCTGCTGCGCGCATACTAGAGGTGCGGGCCCGCTATGTACAGGTTCGCTCCGACCGTTTCCCGGAGGCGGATGTGGGCGGCGTCAAGGACCGCCGGCAGGTTAACGGCGGCGAAACCAGGGACAACTTCATTGTCGACAGCTACGATTTAACCGCGGCCGCCTCTTTTGAGCTGGATTTGTGGAGCCGGCTGGCGAAAGCGTCCCGGGCGGCCTGGGAGGACATTTTGGCCGAAGAAGAAAACCGGCGGGCGGTGGCCCAGGCCGTGGTGGCCGAAACCGTTTCCCTGTACCTGGAGATGGAGGCCGTCGAAAGAAGGCTTCAGATAGCCCAGCAGAGTATCAAGGCCTTCGAGCAGAGCCTTCAGTTTGTCGAAAACCGTTACCGGCGAGGATTGGTCTCCGTTCTGGATGTGCGCCAGGCCAGCAGTGTGCTGGCCGGGGCCGAAACGCTGGTTCCCCAGCTCGAACAGGATCTCGCCATCATCCAGCAACAGCTGTCGGTGCTGCTGGGGCGCTACCCTCAGACCCGGGCTCCCCGCCGGCAGCCGCAAGACTATTACCGGTTTCTGCCGCCGGTACCCCCGGGGCTGCCTTCGGACTTACTGATGCGCCGGCCGGACCTCCGGGTTGCGGAAACCCGTCTGCGGTCTTTAAATGAACAGGTGGGCGTGGCCAAGGCAGCCAGACTGCCGCGTATCACGCTGACCGGCGAATACGGCGTGACCAGCGATGATTTGAATACCCTGTTGCGAACCGAAAATATCATCTGGAACCTGACCGCCGGCATTGTTCAACCGATCTTTGACGCCGGCCGCCTGAAAGCCGGCCAGCGGGCCGCGGAAGCCAGATATGCCCAGGGGGTTGCCGAATATGTGAAAGCGGTGCTGGATGCGTTTGCCGAAGTGGAGCGGGCGCTTTTAACCCGGCAGCTGCAACTCGATCGCCGGGAGCGGGAAATCACCTTTTTAACAGAGGCGCGCGCCACCCAGCGGGTGGCCGAAAATCGGTATGTAAAAGGCCTGGTCAATTATCTCGATGTGCTCAATGCCCAGATAACCAGATACCAGGCCGAGGATCGTCTTGTTCTCGTTGACTTGATCCTTTTTCAAAACCGGGTGACCCTGCACCGGGCCCTGGGAGGGAGCTGGGCGGAACCGGAAGCGCTCAAGATCAAAGACGATGGCATTTTAGCTAAATGAGGAAGATTTTTTAAGTGAACCGCTCCATGAATAATCGCCTGCAAAATCCGCGCAAACTCATAGACAAGGGTTCGTAGCAAAAGAACAGCACCAGGATACTGAATAAGATTAGATTCCAATTTAATCTACAGTGCCATCGGTAATCGGTTGCCAATCCCTGTTCTTTCGCAACGATCCCTAATCTATTCAGACAGGACGCGGATTCTGCAGACGATCATTCATTCCGCGCACTAAAAGGGTTGAATGAAAACGATCTCATATAAATTACAATGAGTGCTATTCACCCTCCCACTCCAATTTTTGGTCATCGATTATTGTAATTTGAGATTTGTTTGATATTTGGTGCTTGGGATTTGGAATTTTACTCGTCGAAGACACTGTGACATTGAATCCAATCTGTTGGAAAAATCTCTCAGTTTACACTTCAATGTAAAAGTTATGCCGGTTTGGCGCGGGTTTCCTCGGCGGCGATCTGGGGATCGATGCGCCAGGTGACCAGGGGAGAAAGGGTATACAGGAACATATAAATAAAGGCCATGTGGCCGAAGTAAGGGGTGAAGACCGCCACCGACAGCATCAGCGTGAGGCGGGCAAACCAGGGATGGCGGCTCATAAAGCGGCCCAGGTGCAGATAGCGGATGGGGTAAAAGTTCATTAAAAGGGCGGTAAATATTATGATCCCGCAACAGAACAGCCCCCAGAACTGGGCCCACTGCGATCCTTCGTTAACGGCCTGGGCGAAAATTATCAACGGAGACATGGACAGCATGGCCGCGGCAGGCGTCGGCATGCCTTTAAAAAATCCCGGGATCGGATTCTTATCCAACGTAAAATACACCAGCCGCGCAATTCCGAGGGCGATATACCCCCAGGCAATCAAACCGATGGGCAGCTGGCGAATAACCGGGTCCTCGAACGCTGACAGCGCGATATAAAATATCCAGGCCGGCGCAATGCAAAAGCTGACCGCATCGGAGATGTCGTCCAGAACTCCCCCCAGACTGATATTGTGTGAATTCGGTTTGCCCGTTGGGAGCGGTTCCGTCAATCCCAGTTTGCGTGCCAGGGCTCCATCGAGCTTGTCAAATACCGCTGCGCCGATCAGGAAAAAGTAAGCTTCCCGGATTTGACCCTGATAGGCGAAAAAGACCGCCAGCAAGCCCATCATGGCGTTCATGACCGTCAGGGCGTTGGGAAAGAAAGACAGGATGCGACGCCGCAGTTGCTCGTTTCCCAGACAGAGCTCATCCAGGCAGAGCGTGCCGTATTTGCGGCAATACAAGGCAATGGAACCCAGGTTGATCACCAAAAAGATGATTTCAATCAAAAACAGGCCCCGCAGTGGCAGATTTCCCAACCAGGAAATCGAAGAATAAATCCGGGTGGCGGGGCCCTCGGGCACATAAAAGGCGTAGGCATAAAGCAGGGCACCCACCGGAGCCGCCACAATGGTGCGCAGGCGGGCAAATTCGCTGTATTCGGGGTTCTGTTCACTGCGGATGGCAAATCCGTGCATGAAATGGGCAAAATTATCGCGAACCAGCACCGTCACGGTCAACAGCAGTACCAAAATGGCGTGCAAAAGCTCCGCCCGGTTGGGGTCGGGTGATATGATATGGATGCGCCACATGGTGCCGACGGCCACCAGGGGAAAAATGATGGAATAAACCACTTTGTCCATGATGCGATCGGCCAGCTGTGCCATGACGGGATGGGGGTGGAAGCGGGCCGCAAACCAGCCGTCGACCAGGTCAAAGGTCATCGAGATAAACAAGAAGACCACCCCCAGGGTATACAACCCGGGGCTGCGGGTCCACATAACGGCGATGGCGCACAGCATTCCGCCAAACACCAGCGGCGGTCTTCCATACACCAGCAGGGTGGTCAGTTTTTTGGGTATATATTGTTTACCGGGAATCATGATGTCAGGGTCGTGGCGGATCACCAAATTTTGATTAAGGCATCGAGCCGTCAGGGAGATCGTTGCCTGTGAGGATCCAATCATAATGAAATTACCCCCTGGTGTCAAGGAAAGGAGGCTTTGCGTTCTGTTCAGCTTTTTGATAAGTCATATCGCATTCGGGCAAGCGTGATGTTGCCCCATGACCATGTTTTCAAGTTGAAGCGCACCGGAATGACCGGGCCCGGAACGCTTTCATAGAAGCCATCTCAAAAGAAGGATTTTGGTTCAAAATTGCGGGGAACCGAGCGCCCAATCCGCCAAAGGCGGAGGCCAAAAGACTTTCCCGGCATAGCTGGATGACGCACCGATCTTAATTATCAGAGGTGCGCCTCTTGAGATGGCTTCCAATCAATTAGCGGTAACGGATATATGTCCACATCAATTTACCAAAAAGTCGGGATCGCCTCGCTGATCATGATGGCGTCGGTTTTTTTAAGCCGGTTTTTTGGTTTATTCCGCTTGATGGCCATTGCCTATGTCGGCGGCCGCAGCGGCGATGTGGATGCCTATCAGGTCGCTTTCGTCATTCCGGAAATTTTAAATCACATCGTGGCCAGTGGCTTTCTGTCCATCACCTTTATCCCGATTTTTTCCGAATATCTCCTTCAGGACCAGGAAGAGCAGGGCTGGCAAGTCTTTTCAATTGTATTCACCTGCTTTGGCAGCCTCCTTTTAGGTTTTATCATCATCGCCCATGTCTTGGCCCCTGACCTTGTGGCGCTGCTGGCCCGCGGACGTCCGGACCCCGTCTTCAGAGAAAACGTGGTCCGGATGACACGCATCATCCTGCCGGCCCAGTTTTTCTTTTTTTCCGGCGGTCTGTTTATGGCCGTTCAGTTTGCCAAAGAAAAGTTCTTGATCCCGGCCCTGGCCCCTCTGATTTATAATCTGGGTATTATTGCCGGCGGATTTTTACTGGGTCCTCGAATCGGCATGGAGGGGTTTTCCTGGGGTGTTCTGGCGGGTGCGTTTGTCGGTAATTTTGCCCTTCAGTGGTGGGGCGCCCGTAAGGCGGGGCTTAAATTCTGTGCCGTTTTTGACTTTAAGCATCCGGATCTGAAACGCTACCTAAAGCTTACGCTGCCGCTGATGCTGGGATTGACCATGTTCTTTTCAATGGAGATATTGATCAAATTTTTTGGTTCCTATCTGCCGGCCGGCAGCATCGCGGATTTGGAATACAGCCAGCGGACCATGCTCTTCCTGGTGGCCTTTTTCGGACAGGCCGTGGGTGTGGCTTCCTACCCTTATATGGCGCGATTGGTCGTCGAGAATCAAGTCCGGCAATTAAACCAATTGCTGAACAGCACCTTGCGTTATCTGGGCCTGGTCATCCCTTTTTCTGTTTTACTGATGGTTCTCAGACGTGAAGTTATTTTGATCCTGTTTCAAAGAGGACAATTCGATACGGCCGCCACCGGCCATACCGCCACCGTTCTGAGCTTCATGCTGGTGGGTTCGTTTGCTTTTGCGGCCAACACGATTGTTCCCAGAGCTTATTATGCCAAGCAGGATACGCTTTTCCCGGCAATTTACGGCACGATTGCCGTTTTCGTGAGCATCCCCCTGTATCTGCTGGGGCTGAACATGATGGGGGCCAACGGAGTGGCTTTGGCGGCTTCGTTGTCAGCTATCTTGCAAGTGTCGGTGCTGTATGCCCTGTGGAACCGCAAAAACCAGAACGAGGGTCGTCCGGTCTATCTCTTTTTTGTCGCCGGCAGTCTGGCAGTGTGCCTGATCGTCGGTAGCGTCTTCGCATTGATCCTTCTCGTTGCGGGTTACGGGTTGAAGATCCACGAAGTCACTTCTTTAGTTGACCGCATTGCGTCAAAAATTAGATCTGGCAAAAACTAATTGGTTAAAAGTGTTTTTATAACCGTAGATTAGGTTCAAGGGCAAGGCGTCGATTCAGTTTAAAAGCGGAGCGTACACGTTAGTACGTGAGCATTTTAAACTGAATCGCAACGCAGCCATTGAGCCTAATATGCGGTTATAAAAACACTTTTACCATTTGATGAGGGCGCTGCCCCAGGTGAGCCCTCCCCCGAACACCGGCATGCAGATGTATTGGCCTTTCTGGATGCTTCCGTCGCGAACCGCTTCATCCAGTGCAATGGCACAGGAGGCCGAGGAAATAT
>WOR8_10000305_pt1 | contig 50613 bp, 55 predicted proteins | sample DeeMarSeWOR38_10_FD_19890 | JGI IMG/M metagenome (IMG submission 19890)
AAAATGATGCATTTGCTACTTATAGGGCTATCAGTCTAAAAAATAAACTTTTGGTCTCTTTTCAAGGCAATATGAAGAATTAAAAGACAAAGAATAAGCCCCTGCTTGTAGAAATACAATTTTATCACTTGTAGACAGCTTTTGAAGAGGAACCAATGTTAAATCAGATGTTTTTGTATCTTGATAGGAATCTAAAGTGTCATTTGTTGACCCTACTAAACGATATCTGATTAAAGGAGCGTTTTCTCTAATTATGAGATTTATAATAGGAAAAGACCAATTTGCAATTATAACATCGGGGATAGTATTATAGAAACTTCCATCAAGACAAATAATCTCGTTCCCAATGGAATCTTGTTTAATATTAGCTATTGAAAATACTAAAACTCCAGCAGACGCTGTGAGAAACCTTCCTGACTCAATTATAATATCTAATTGGTTTAAAATAATATTAAATTCTTCTTTAATTATTAAAGCAAATACTTCTGGATCTGGGGGCGGGGTCCCATAATTAACTGGAATACCTCCTCCAATATCTAGAATAGAAAGTTTAATACCCCTTTTTTCAAGAAAAATTAACAGATTTGAAATTATTTTCATAGATTTTCGATATGATTCAATATCTAAAATCTGACTACCTAAATGAACGTGTATTCCAACAAAATTGAAAAAAAGAGAGTTTTTGCAATAACTGATAATTTCCATGAATTTAGAATGTTCATTAAGATCGATTGGAATCCCGATTTTACTCCGTGAACCTGTGCAGCTAAATAAAGTACTTCCTAATTCAACTAATGGATTTACTCTTAATAAAATATTTATTTCTTTTTCTTCATTTTTAGCGATTCTTTCAAGTCTTATCATGTCATGATAGGAATCGATAGCATAATATCCGATATTTGATCGAATAGCTCGTTCTATTGTGAGATCCAATTTGACTATATTTGTATAAATGATTTTCTTAGGATCTCCACCAATATCTAAAACATGATTCATCTCACCTAATGAGGTAACTTCAAAGAAACTTCCAATGGCTAAAAATTGTTGGATTATTTGAGCCTTGGGATTAGATTTCACAGAAAAAGCGATATTTATCGAATTAGCCCCAATTTTCGAAAAAGGGTCTAGTATTTTCTGATATTGGGCATTAAGCTGGCTTTTTGAAAATATAAAGACAGGAGTCTCTTTTTTTTCAAGAAATTGATTTAAATCAATCTCATTCAAGTATAAACGGTCTTTTTTCCTTTTTAAAAATTCCGAATAATCTTGTGGATTTAATAGAGCAGTTGGCATGATTCACCGAACTTTTTTTATTTATTTACAGAAGAATTTTTACATAATCTATTAATTTTATTTATATATAATAATTCTACTAATTCTAAGAGAATTAAGCAGGGATAAATGTGAAAAGTTTAGATTTTATAACTCACGATTCTGAAATGCTCTGTGGAATAATAAGCAAAGATTTCTCTGAAAAGGAAGCAAATTTTAACCTAATTGGAACACCACTTGATATTACTTCAACCTATAGGCCAGGATCAAGAATGGGCCCTAATTCTTTTCGTAATATTTTATATTCTGATAACTTTGAATGTGTCACGGAATCAGGAGTAGATCTTAGAAAACATTATCGGGTCAAAGATCATGGAAATATAGGAATAATCCCAACTAACCTCTCAAAAAGCCTTCATTTTATTTCTGAAGGCGTTTCAGAATTTTTAAAATCATCCATACCCTTTTTAGTGATTGGAGGGGATCACAGCACTTCAATTGGAGTAGCCAAAGCCTTTGAAGAAAATTCTCACTCGTTTTATCTTGTATACCTTGATGCTCATCTTGATTTATATGACAATGTAATGGAAGATCCCAATTCACATGCATGTACCTTGCGTCGGATTACAGAAAAGCCAACATTCCAAGGCGCAACAGTATTAGGTTACCGTGATTTTTCAGTAGATCAAATTAAATATGCTGAAAAAGTCGGATTAGATATTATTTCAACAGATAATTTAGTGAAAGTCCCCAATTTATATAATTTTGGATTTCAAAAGGCCAAAACACTAATCTCAAAATATCCTCGTATTTATGTATCGCTAGATTTAGATCTACTTGATCCTGGAGTCGCTCCTGGTGTAGGAAATCCCGTAGCTGGGGGTATTTCATCAAGACAATTATTTTGGATGATTCAAGGATTGTTCAAGGGGCTTGGACGATCACATCTTATTGGTTGGGATATTGTTGAGTATAATCCTATTTATGACCAGTCGGAAATCACAGCATTTTTAATGATCAAATTACTAATCGAGGGTTTAGGCTCATTATTATCAATGGATTAGAAGAATATCTCATTTTTTAATTTCTTGTCCTTTACTAAAACCATTTCCTTCATTTTTAAGCACTGAAAAATAAAAAATAAAAAAATCCAGTATGAATTTTCATTTAATTAGAGCTACTCTTCGCGCAAGAGAGAGTATGAATTCTATTTAGAGCCAGAAGATATAAAAAAACAGAGAAATTCTTTTTTGCATGCTAGTTAGGTGATGTTCTAATGGCAAAAGATTCCACGAAATTTTTAAAAGATGAAATGCAAGAGATTCGAGGAGCAGGACGAGAATGGGTACATCGTGTCCTTGAAGGACCTAGTGATACTGTTTGTAAAGTAGAGGGGAAAGAAGTAATTATGCTATGTTCCAATAACTATCTAGGCTTATCTAACCATCCTAAAATGAAAGAAGCTGCCATTAAAGCTATTCAAACTCATGGCGTTGGATCAGGCTCGGTCCGTGCAATTGCTGGAAACATGGATTTACATGAAAAATGGGAGAAGCGTCTTGCTAAATTTAAAGAACAAGAAGCTGCCTTTATTACATCAGCTGGATTTACTGCTAATCAAGGAGTTATCCAACAATTAGCTCCATCAGCTGAGGATGTGATTTTATCAGAGGAATTGAACCACGGGTCAATTATAGATGGAGTTCGAATAACAAAAGCCCAACGAGCAGTATACAAGCACTGTGATATGAATTCACTGGAGAATGAGATGAAAAGATTAACTAAGCAAAACCCTCGACGAATACTTGTTATTACTGACGGAGTCTTTTCAATGGATGGAGATCATGCTCCTCTTGATGAAATCTATAAAGTCTGTGAACCATATAATAATGTAATAATTTATGTTGATGATGCACATGGTGATGGAGTTTTAGGTAGAAATCATTCTGGTAAGGGACTTGTAGATCATTATAACTTACAAGGGAAAGTGCATATCGAGATGGGTACTTTCTCCAAAGCTTTTGGTACGATGGGAGGCTCAATTGTTGGATCAAAGGAATTAGTTACATGGTGCCGAAATAAAACCAGATCTTATCTTCTATCTGCAAGTCATCCTCCTGCAACAGCTGCAGCTTCAATAAAGGCATTAGATATAATAGAATATGAAGAACCTGATTTAGTAAAACGTCTTTGGGAAAATATCACATATTTTAAGAGTCGAATACTTGATATGGGATATAATCATGAAATTACGGCTGCATCAACAACAGCAATTATTCCCATCATATTTGGAGATCCAAAAAAGGCAAAAGAAGCATCTGATCTACTATACACTGAGTACGGTATATTTGCCCTTCCAATCGTTTTTCCCATGGTACCATCAGGATTAGATCGGATTAGAGTTCAAGCAAATGCAGCATTAACCAAAGAACAGCTAGATACTGGATTGAGGGCCTTTGAAGAGCTGGGGAAAAAGTTTAAAATCTTCTAAATCTTGAAATTCTTTTTTCTATATAGATTTAAGCAAGTTTATCCTACAGGTAAATAATTACAAAAATGATGATTTTATAAATAAAATGATTCAGAAAGTCAATCTGATTTTTCAGAAATAATTTTCCGATTTAATTTTACTTCAACTTTACCAGAGAACCGAAAAACTTGGCCACAGTCTGGACAGTACCAATATTTTCGACTTGCTTCGTCTCCTTTTGAAAACTGATAAAATCCTTTAAAAACTGCATTGGGGTGTTTACATCGTTTTTTCTTTCTCTGAACATATGTTTGAGTGAATATTTTAGGGATAGGTGGAGGTTCATTCTCAAGTATTCGGGTAAGCTCGTGGGGCTTGTGAACAATGGGAGAATGTTCGGTAAAAAGATTTGATTCTTCCACTTTCATCTCTTTTTGGCATTTTAAGCACCAAAGAATAGTTTCTTTTGTTGCTTCTATCTTTTTAGGAGATAAAAGAGTACCACAAGAATCACAGAAAAGCGATCCCATTATTGTTAACCAGTTTTTCTTTTTAATTTAGTTCTAGAACCATTAGTATGATTTTTTTACTTCAATTATAATTTTCTGTCTTCAGGGAATGATAAATTAAACTATTAATAATACATTTAATGCGCTTATTAGAAAGCAATATTTATTTTGAAGACAAATATAGGTTGTAACATGAATCCCTTAATTTTTAATAATTTTAATACTGCTGGTTGAAGTATATAGAAAGAAAGAAAGGAATTAATTGAAAAAACTTTTTGAATTATAAAATTGGCGATTAAAATTGGTAAGAACTCCCATTCCTTATTTAGGTAAGATCAGATTTTATTGGTGTGAACAGTGTAAAGTTCCTTTAATTGCTAAAAGTTGTAACATCTGCCAAACTGAAGGATCACGAGCAATGGTTTCCCCTCCTGGAGATATAAGACCCGCTCTTAAAGGAGATCTTGATTTTATTGCTTCAGCGATTGAAAAACAATATGGAAGTCGTGCCAAAATAAAATTTGCAGAGTTAATTAAAGATGAAATTATTTTTCTGAATAAAATTCCTTATATTGACCGAATGGATGAGATAATCATACAAGGAAGAGTTTTAGCGGTCTTTAGATACAATTTAACCAAGGAATCCTTTGAAATTCTACCGAAAATTACTTTAGCATCATTTTTGTGGGAGCCTGAATTCAAAGGATGGATTGAAGTTGATCAAGGCGCAAAAACGCCTATTATACATGGAGCCTCAGTTTTAAGACCTGGTATCAATTTTGCTGATAAAGAAATTTCATATGACGATCCAGTTATCGTTGTTTGTAAAGAAGAAGTAATTGCTGTTGGATTAGCAAAAATGACTGGTATTGAAATGATGTCTCGCGAAAAAGGGATTGCTGTTAAAACTAAGTATAAGAAAAAAGGGGAATTAGATCAATTAACACCTTTAGAGTTATCATGGGAGAGAATAATAATAGCAAATGAACATTCTTTAAATAAAAAAGAATCTACAGCTATTAAATTTATTGAAGACGCTTCCAACAGCTTTCAAAACAAGGTAGTTGCATACTCAGGTGGAAAGGATTCACTGGTTACGTTGAATTTGGTTGCTCAATCGGATATTACTTATGAGATTATTTTTTCTGATACAAATCTTGAATTCCCTGAAACAATTTCAAATATAAAGAAGATAAGTCAAATTTATCAAAGACCTGTACATCAATTCAAAAATATTGGTTGGGAATTTTGGGAAAGATTTGACAAGTTTGGTCCTCCAACACGTAATACAAGATGGTGTTGTAAAAGTGCAAAATTACTCCCCGTTAATGAAATTCTAGATTCTCTCTATCCTGATGAAGAAAAGGTTCTAACTTTTATTGGAAGAAGACGTTATGAGTCATTTGGACGGGCACGTGAGCCATTAATTTCTCAAAATCCTTGGATTCCTAAACAGGTAACAGCTGCTCCCATCCATAATTGGAATGCATTTGAAATTTATATCTATTTATACAAACATAGATTATTTAGCTTATTAAACCCATTATATGAATCTGGTTTTATTAGAATAGGTTGTTGGGTATGTCCAGCCTCTTCTATGGCTGATTTTCATATTATGAAAACCACTCATCCAGACTTAATCCAAAAATTATTTAGCCATTTGTATAAAATTAAAGAAAGAGAAAAATTTCCCAAAGAGTTCATCTCATGGGGGCTATGGCGCTGGAAAAACCTACCTCAAAAAGTAAAGAATTTCTTAAATTATCAGCAAATTAAATATACTGGTCAATTTTTAACACAAAAGGAGGGAGATTATTTGAGATTTATTGTTACCTCATCTCCTTCTCCTTGTGTTGAAGGAGGTTTTTCATCATTTATTTCTGCAAATCAGATGTTTGAATTAGAACATCTGGTAAATTTACTCCCTATATTGGGAGATGTAAATTACGATGAAGAATTAGATATTATTTCAATTTATTTAGAGAAGAATGCTAAGGTAAATATTTTCAGTGATGGATCAATAATTTTCAAAGGCAATTCCTTGGAATCAATTAATGAGGCGATAGATCCAGTTATTCAGACAATCTATCGTAAAATTAATTGTGATGGATGTGGAATTTGCCTTCACCATTGTAATAAACATGCTTTGCATTTGAAGTCCGAATCGATTCAGGTTAATGTGGAAACTTGTATTAAATGTCTTCAATGTAATAAATTTTGTCCTTTGACTAAGTATCAAGATGATTCAGATTTTCTAAGTTCATTTTCCCAATAACTAAAGGATCAAGTATTCCTAGGTATTTTATCTTATAGAATAAAAAAAATTGAAGATCTAAATTTATAATCAGAATAACAGAATTCTTGAAATTCTGAATATATCAAAAAGGGTAACCCTATAAGATGGTATCATTTGCTAGTTTTGATGAAAACCTACCTATAAAAGCATTCTCTTAAGTCAGCTAATTAAAGAATAGATCTCTAAAAATTAACCTACATTAGTCAATTATGATTACATGATAGTTTAATTAGACAAGGCTCCTAACAAGGATGTTTAGCAAATTTTTTGCAGTTAAATCACTATTAGATATCTATTCTAACGAGTTTAAAGCTAAATTGTATGGAATTCAACTAAGATAAGTATTTTTAAATGAAAAAAATATAAACTCAAAAAAATGAGAGTGATAACGTGGATGGTAGAAAAGAACGAGTCATTGATGGAGCCAAATCCATTCTTTCCACTAGAGGATTTAAAGTCACATCTGAGGTCGCTAAAGATGAGTACTATGAGATATATGGAAAGAATGATGCAAAAGAAACGATTATTGTGCGTATTCCTCTAAAAGAAGTGGTTGGTGTAAAAGAACTTCGTGATTACCGCGAAGAAATAGAAGAAAAAGGATATAATCACGCATTATTACTTGCTTTAAACAAATATACCCATTACGCTAAGCGTGAAGCTCATGAAGCTGGAATTGAAACATTTTCTATTAAATTTCCATTTTTTAATATTTACAATCACTATCTAGTTCCTGTCCATGAATTTGCTACCGAAGAGGAAATTAAGGAATTAGAAGAAAGATATTCTATTTTTAAATATCAATTGCCTAAAATATCACTTGATGATCCAGCGGCTCAACTTCTTGGTGCAAAGCTCGGAGATGTTTTGAAAATCAAAAGAAATAGTCCAACTGCCGGTGAATTTGTAATATATCGCACAGTTGTACCTTAATTAGGGAGTTTGAGTAATCATTAACACTAAATTGTTACTTATACAAGAAAATAAAAAAGGCTAAGAGATGGGACAGAACAGACCTTAAACGTTACTATATATCCCTTAAATTATTGACATTACTTTAACGATGAAATATCAAATAAATATGGTTGAAAAAAAAGTAAGAGGATTGCACATTGGTTAAAACAAAAAAAATATTAATAGTTTTGTCATTAATTATTTTCTTAAGTATATTTAGTTCCAATACTGGCAACCTAGGTATTTTACAAGCTCAGGGAGCATTTATTCCTACTAAAGAGGTTGATATAGTTATTGGTATTGATATTGGGCATTTAAATAATTTCACGACAAAACAAATAACTAATTTAACTAATATCCTTAATTCAACCTTCAGTACACAGAAAATTGTTTTTATTAAGGGCGAACTAACAGAGAATACCTTAAGAAACTTGGATGTTGTAATTGTTCTAGCACCCACCAAAATATATACTGAAGCTGAAATTGAAAATGTTGAAGAATATATTAAGAATGGGAATTCTCTTCTTGTGGCTTCAGGTTTTCGCAATCAAACCACTGAACCTATTAATGATCTTCTCGAACCGTTTGGGTTAGCATTCAATCTATCAAGTTCTCTTATTCCTGAAAAATATCGGACACCACCTCTGAATGCAACCCCTCAATATTTCTATTTAGCACAAAATTTTACCTCTCCAGTTACACCCATTACAGAGAATATCTCCCAAATTATTGTTCCGAATGGAATGGGCATCTCTAGTAATAAGACAAAAATAGAGGAATACAAATCTCCTGACATTATATTTAATAATCCGATTTTATTAAGGAATTTTGAAGATCCAATATCAGAAAACAATACTCTAGCTTCCACGCTTGAGTTCGAGAACGGAGCACGGATATTAGCGATTGGCTCCACTCATCTTTTTAATAATAGCTATATTGAACCAATTTCCAACGCAACTTTACTTTTCCTTGATAATACTGATTTTATTTTAAATTCAATTAGATGGTTAGGACGAAATCAAGGTCTCATGAGTTTCTATAACTCATGGGTTGATCTCGACGATGAATCAATACCAATAGGGATTATAATTAATGGAAATATTACCCTTGTTGATACAAAAAATCAAAGTATTTCACAGAGTAAGGTGTTTATAGCTCTTGAGCGAGATGGTAAGATTTTGAAATCACGAGCTATGCAACTCGATCCAATCAATAAATCTAATTATTTTGGATGGGTAAGTACAGAGGGACTTACTTATGGAAAGTGTGATGTTCTTTTCATTGCTAGTCGAGTGGGATATCTTTCAATCGAATTTTCAGCAGGACGTAATTATATAGAACGGCCTTTTCCATTTCCCATCCCACCAAATTTGGCTGTTTGGGGATTATTTTTAGCTACAGTTGTATTATTTATAGCGACAGCCTTCTTCCTAAGAATGAATATTAGAAAAGGGGAATAAAAAACCCATTTTTCTATCAATGAGATAATAGAGACTCTTTTGTCAGCTCAAATTCTTTAGGAAGAAGTAAGAAATAGTCAAATTTACCAAGATTTAGGATCGAATAATGATACTTCCTAATATAGGCATTTAAGTATTGAAGAAAACGTTTTGCCTCCATAGGGTGCTTAATCCGAAACTCGCGAAAGAAAATAACTATAAGTCCATGGTTTTCCATTTCCAGCTCTATATCGTCTGCATCCTGTAAAATAGTTATTGAGATACATCGTACTCTCTGATTTTTAGATCTAAATGATTTATTTAAGCTACCATAAAAATCAGATATTATTGATGTCATTTTAATTGCCAATTAAAGTGTTTACTAGGAAATAAGAGAATTTCATTTCATATAGAATTATGGTTAAGGTAATTACTTTTCATTCTCTAAAGTTAAAACTCCTCGTATCATGCGGATATTAGGGACGTCTCAATGGCATCCTTATCCCAAAAAAATAGATTTATCCATATAATGACGGGCCCGAAGAGATTCGAACTCTTGACCCCTGCGTTTCTTCAATATTGACGTATCGACAATATTCCGCAGCGCAGTGCTCTATCCAAGCTAAGCCACGGGCCCATTTCGAAGTATTGATGCTTTTTTGGAGGCTTTTATTATCTTTAAATTCATTCTTTCAGCCTTATCTGATATTTTTTGCTTCTTCAAAGAATTACTGAGTAGTATTACTTCCAATGATTACAGTCTTTAGTTTTTATGGTTCTAGCATTATTCCCTATCTGAAATATCTCTATAATCTTTATAATGTTGAAAGATATATTTCTAATAAAACACATAAAAACTATCTAAATCCTATTTAAGAGCTAATTTGTTCTCTTTTGCAGACTGACAATAATTTTTTGTTTTAAAACATAGTTCTGAACTATTAAATACTCTTATTTACGTTCTAGTTTAAAATTAAGTGATTTTTACATTCTTTTTGTCATCAAATTTGTTAAGCAATATCAACAATGAAAACAATTAAAAGAGACAACATATGGAGAAATAATGTAATATTCAAAAGAAAAATATGAAGGTTTTATATTATGAAAACCCCAACATTGATCGGAACCTTAATTTTCGGTTCAAGCTTCTTGGTAGTAGCTATTGCAGCAATAAGACTTGATTTTCTAATAACTGATCTCCCAGAGACTCAATATTTTGAACTATTTTTCATTTGGCTAGCAGGAATCATAGCTGGGATCGGTATCGGATATGGAAATCGAGAATCATTTGGTTATAACGAGGGTAACACGGCAACAATAATCGGTGGCCTTGGTTTAGTGGGAAGTATGGTAATATCTGTGTGGATGTTCATAATGGAAAGTCCACCTCTTCCAGGTGTCATAATTGCATTTATCGGTGCTGTCTTAGCAGTGATTGGATTATACATAGTAGTAGTTTCCACCCAGGAAACATACTAATCCTTTTTTATTTTCTGGTAGGAAATTTTTGAAGGAATTCTTCAAGAATTGTCTCTAATTTTAAAGGTCCTTGCTCATCTAACTCATATTTGATACGTACAGTAGGTTTTTTTATTGACAATAGTCGTCCCAGATCAATTGGTGTGCCAATTATAACAGTTTCGCAATCAGAGGCATTTATTGTTTCCTCCAACTCCCTCATTTGCTTATCTCCATAACCCATGGCTGGCAAAACATTTATAAGATGTGGATATTTTTTATAGGTGTTCTTAATCGATCCAACAGCAAAAGGCTTAGGATCAATTATTTCTTTGGCGTTATAATTCTTTGCAGCAATATACCCAGCCCCATATTTCATATCCCCATGAGTTAAAGTAGGTCCATCTTCAACAACAAGAACTCGCTTATTAGTAATCAAGTTTGGATTCTCAACAATAATGGGGGAGTTTGCAAGTATGATTCTTGCTCTAGGATTCAATTTCTTTAAGTTTTCAGTTAATTTTTCCACATTTCCTTTGGGAGCAGTACTTGCCTTGTTGATAATTATAATATCAGCCTGTCGTACATTAACTTCACCAGGGAAATAAGATGATTCATGGCCCAACCGGTGAGGGTCTGCCACAGTGATTTTAAGATCAGCATGATATAAGCTCCAATCATTATTCCCTCCATCAAAAAGAATGACATCCGCTTCTTTTTCTGCTGCTCTTAGAATTTCTTCAAAATCAACTCCAGCAAAAACAAGGTTTCCTTCCATTATGTGAGGTTCATATTCTTCTATCTCTTCAATTGTACACTTATTTTTCTTTAAATCGTCATAAGTTCCAAATCTTTGACATTTCTGCCTTAATAAATCTCCATATGGCATTGGGTGTCTAATAACAGCTACACGTTTTCCCATATGTCTTAATATCTTTCCAATCTTTCTTGTTGTCTGAGATTTTCCACTTCCTGTTCTGACAGCTAGAACAGCAATTAATGGACGGTTAGATTTTAACATAGAATTATTTGGGCCAATAATTCGAAAGTCAGATCCTAAAGATAGAACCCAGGATGCAGTATGCATAACATAATCATACGGTAAATCTGAATATGCTAAAATAACCTGTTCAACAGAAAATTTATGGAGAATCTTAGGTAATTCCTCTTCAGGAAATATCGGAATACCTTCGGGATAAAGTGAACCTGCTAATTCGGAGGGATATTTCCTCCCCGCAATATCAGGAATTTGAGTTGCAGTGAATGCAACAACATTATAAGCTTTATTGTTCCTAAAATAGGTGTTAAAATTATGAAAATCGCGTCCTGCAGCACCTAAAATGACGACGTTTGTACGTTTCATTGTTGTTCCTCCATATGTTGAACAATCATTAGCCCCAAGGAAGGAATTTTTAAAATGTTCTTTTGGACACTTCAAGAATTTTAAATTACAGAGCTTGAAAAAAGAGTTCCTCGCTTATTATCTATATTAAAAAGTTAAAAAATCATTACTAGATTATAAAACATGTAAGGAAAAAACTAGATTTATCAATTTAGCTGATTTACCTAAAAAATGAGGAATATTTCTTATAAAAAGGCTTTTTAATCTATCCCAATCAAAGATTATGAAAAACACTGACTTTTTAAATTAAAGAAAACAAAAAAACTAGTTATAAAAGTGATAGATTGAGAATATTGGAGGATAAAGAATGAGCTCTGATGTTGAAGAATGGTCTATGTTACCCAAAGCGATTAAATTAATGGATGTTTCTTTAATTGGTTATGGAATTATATTTCTAACATCCCTCGGATTATATCTTCTATTTCTAGATAAAACAATACAGAATCTAATGCCTATCTTTATGTGTGCCATTCTTACTTTAATCACATGGAATTTTCGGACACAATTAAAAAAACATTCCATATTTTCCGTTCAACAACGTTTATTTAGAGAATGGATTATAATAGGTATCCTAATAATAGTTTTTGTTGGGATATTTATCCTTATATATCCTATCACCTATTGATTTACCAATTACCATAATTTACTAGGTAAATTAGTGAATATCGATCAAATCAGTCACTTATGATGAAGTTATCCCCGCATGAGTTGTACCTACAACAATGACATTCTGAAGAGCCGTCTGAAGTGGAAAACTGATAATTTTTTCACAATAAAGAAATAGAGGAAAAATCATGAGAAAAGACTTGATGGAGATTTTGGCCTGTCCTATCTGTAAAAATCCTGATTTAGAACTACTTGTCTTTCAAGAAAATCATTATGAGGTCGAATCAGGGTTAATTTTTTGTCAAAAATGTTCAAGATTTTATCCGATTCGTGGAACAATTCCAGTTATGCTCCCCGATGACCTTAGAAAAGAAGAGGAGGATCTGAAATTCTTAGAAGTACACAAGGATAATATCCCTCTTAAAATTCTCCAATTAGGAAAACCATTCCCCCTTTTACCTCCAGAGAAGGAATAATTTGCTATTTTTTTTTATTCAATAACATAAATCATTTCTGAAATTTTTCGAGTCACAGGATTTTGGCTAGATTTAAGACAGTTTAATTCATTTATAATTAAATTCCAAGTAGGAAGAGAATCTCGTGAAAATCTCTATTTTTTCTCCTGATTTAGTTTTTTTAGATTTTTTCAGCAAATTGAAAGCAGAGCTTAAACAACTTGTAAAAAAAACAGAAATTGCTACCTTTTGTAGTTCACTAAGTAAATTGTCAATAATTTTCGCGGATATTGAGAATGATACAAGAGTTCTTGAATATGTTTCATTGTTAGACCTACCTGAAGAAGAAATAGAAGGATTAAATATTATCTTAGGAGGTTCATTCAAAACATCATTTTCATATGGATATAAAGAAAAAGAGTTTGTATTTATCCGATTAGAACGAGACTCCTCCTTTCTAGAAGAAGATCATAGAAGTGCACTCAAAGGATTGATAATCCATGAGCTACTCCATTCTGTACAACGACAACGAGGATTGGAAGTACGTCTGAGGAATTCACTCGTGTTTAGTTTGGAATTTTTTGGTCAGCTTGCTTCACTAATTCCTCCAGGAACATTTGAACAGGAAGAAATTCTCCGTTTTCTGCGTGAAATTTCTCAAATGACATTATATACCTTAAAAGACATATTTGTAAATGTCGAAATGATTAAACGTGGCTACTGTAGCCTTCTCCTAGATTATATCAGTGTAGAACTGAGTTATGACCATCCAGAGAAAGTTTTAACTCCTAAATTTGATACCCCTTTTGAAAAAGGCCATATAAGAATAAAAGATCTATCAGAATTCGCTAGAGCATTTAATTTTACAATAACATTAATACCTACATGGCTTCCTGCTATGGTTCTTGAAGTTGATGCTTTTGATTACCAGAAATCCCGTAATCTAAAACATTTCGTGTTTGATAAGTACTATACCAATCCTTCTTTAATTACTCGTGAAATGTGGCACATTGAAAACATTTTTTTGACCTCTTTTGCCTTTGCAAAAAGCTTTCATGTAAAATGGTTCGGAGCTTTATTCAATCTAGCTCTAGAGTATCTTTTAGGGGAAGATTTCGTTTTTTACCATCTTTCGAAAGCTTCTGAATTAGTTGACCAAATCTATTCTGAGATAAATGATCTTGAACAGAAGAAACTGGCAATAACACCTATATTAAAAGCTGCTTACGTTCAAAAAAGTGAATATCCCTCAGGAATCCAACAACATAATATTGATGAACTATTAAAATTAATGCAAGAATATAATATTGATAAAGAAGAGATAGCAGAGCTAGAAGAAATTTTAGCTGAAGAGGAAACACAAACAGGGCACTTCTTTCAAGATTTATTGCAGCTGTCAATTATGATATTAGCTCGAGATTTAAAGCGGGTGACAATTTCTGGACAGGTTCGTTTAATAAATCTATTTGGAAGGGCTATATTCACCCTCCTACAAGTCATAAGCCATTTAGGTGATGAGTGTGATAATATCTATTACCACGAAGTAAGATTAACCACAAAACGGCTGATAAGAGTAGATAATTTTTTTAAGAAAATCGATCTTGTATTATATTTAGAAAATATCACAAAAGCTGCTATCTTTCTAGCTGAGGAAGATCCAACTACAGAAGAAGTCAAAGAACTCCTATTCAATTTTGACTTCTTCGATGTTCCCCTTACTAATGCTTATATTGATTCAGGCTTAGCCATGATTCGAAGTACAAAGATTGTAATGAATCGTGTACCCCCCGAAGATCCCGAATTTCCTGAAGTTGTGTCTCAATTTATAGGAATTATTATCTCTGAAGAAAAATTTGACGAAGAGGAACTTGAATATATTGACATGATTCTTGTGTGTGCAATGATCGCAACGAAAAATATCCCATTTAAATTAATTCAACCTGTATTAGAAGCATTTATGTCAGTACATAAGGTGTTAGACTCTGGAAATAAAACTGACCAATCGTAAAATAAAATTAGATCTCGTAGGAAGCCACTTGCTTTAGCTGGTGGTAGTTCACATAAGAATTAAAAAATTAAATATAAGCTGGAAAATTGTAGTAAAGAACGCTTTTAGAAGTATTTAAAAGTAACAATCCATTGTTGTAAAATCTAAAATCAAAAAAAAGCTAAACGGGCCTGTAGCTCAGTCTGGTTTAGAGCGACCGGCTCATAACCGGTTGGTTCGTGGGTTCAAATCCCCCCAGGCCCATGAAGTATCAAACAATGGCATCATAGCTCAGTTAGGTAGAGCGTCCGGCTGTTAACCGGGTGGTCGCAGGTTCAAAGCTTCAAAAGACGATTTTTTGGAGTGAAAGTCCTGCTGGTGCCGTTAATCTCTTCTTGGGTTGTTATCTTGGTTTAACTCAGAGGATATTTTTTTGTCAGCTTTAATTAAAAAAGTGTTGAATTTCTCTTACAAATCAAGTCATGTTACGGATAAACCACATAGAGGCCATCTTGAAATACAGTAGGATCCTTTCCTCGTTTTCCGCGCAATCGAGTAGCTTCTGCTAATCTGGTGGCTGCTTGAGAAACTTTTTCCTTATCGATTCCTGTAAAAATAACAAGGTCTCCTTCAACTTTTGTAGTCACATTAGCGTCTGCAGGGACACGAATAGGATCACGGCGACCATATAGATTTTTTATCAATATAACTTCCTTTTGTACTTCTACAGTAGCAGGAAAATGGGAAGTTATAACTTGGACTTTATATGTGAAACCTTTTGTAACACCAGTAATCATATTTTGTATATGTCCGGCAATTGTTCCTACCATTGATGCTTCGTTTTTGCTCCCAAAGTAATTCTGAACTTTCATGGTATTTTTTTCTTGAATCAAATTAACTTGTAATCGATTGAATGCCCGAGATAATTTTCCTTTTGGGCCCTCAATATGGATTTCTTGTCCATCTCGGGTCGGTTCAAGGGTAACAGTCACGTTGTCGGGGACATTAATTACCCGTTCTATCGAATGGTGTCTCATCATTTAGTTCTTCCTAAATCCTCTAATACACATAAGCTAGTAATCTTCCTCCAAGGTTACGTTCCTTCGCTTCTTGGTGGGACATGACTCCCTCTGATGTTGATACGACTAATATTCCCATGTCTCTTGCTGGAAGGTACTGTTTTTCCCATTCTACATAATCAGAAACTTTAACTGGATATCGAGGTTTAATAACCCCAATTTTTGTTATTCGTCCTAAGAGCTGTACTGAGATTATCCATAAATCTTCCATGACTTCAAATTCTCCAATTGCTCCGTATTTTTGGATCACTCGTAAGACATTAGCAATTATACGGCTTGCAGGTCGGATCGCTACTTCTTTTTTCCCTAAAATCTCGGCATTGGCTACTGTGGACATAGCATTTGCTAGTGGATCAAGCATCACCAATTCAATCTACTCTTTTTATTATTATTATTATTGAAAGATATAAAAATAATCATTCATCAACTCTGAGAGCTTTGTCGTCTCTCAATGCTCATCTTACCCGTCCTTGCCTCAGGTTGTTAAATTTTGTCTAGGTGAAATTTGTTTAATAGTACGGTTTTTGCGTTATTCACTATCGTTTCATGTATCAGATAGGTCTAAAGCTTTTTCAGGTCAATTTTCAGAGGATTTTTCCTGTTTTTTTCTTTTTATCTTTGCAATTGAACCAATTGTAGTAGCTTTTGGGATAAAATCATCGATAACAGTTTTTTCATCTGCGATTTCTGTTTTTAGTTCGATTCCAAGCTCACGTTCTATTTTAGCAATTATTATGTCGGTGGGTAATACTTTTTCAGCTTCTATCCTAGCCAGGAGGGTTTCTTTCTCCTTTATAAGTTGTGCAAATTCTGCTCTTCCTAATCCTTTATCTCTTCGTGCATTTTGGATAATTTCACCATATCCATCGACAAGGATCTTATCGTGGAGAAAATCTTTCTTAGGTGGTTTAAATTGTCTATCAGGTTTGGGAGAACTACGTTGAACTGGTCTTGGTGTTGTTGGGGGTTTAAATGGTCGTTTTTCTGGTTTTTTTTGGACTGGAGTGCCAAACTTTGCACATCTTCCACAGGCATAGAGTTTAACACGATCAATTTCAACCAAAGTAACGGGACTTTCTGCACCACACATTTCACATGGTTGGTTCCGGGACAATTGTTATACTTCCTCTTCGTAGATAACTTTTCTGGAAAGGGGTTTTAAGATTTTGACCATCAGATGTAGATTCTAAGCTTAGGCTTTATTCTATTCTCTGAGTTTATTAAATATCTAACCATTAGTTCATCAAAATAGTATGAATAGATGGCTTTTTTCTATAAGCATCCCATTATTAGCTAGTTCAGGATAATATAAAAAATTAAGTAGTTTTTTATGTTTGGCTCGAAAAGAAACAAAAATAAAGGGTTCATGACAATGTAATATTGACAGGTAAAAACTATTCCAAAACACCCTGTCTTGAGACTAGGTGGAAATAATAGTCTCTGATTCTATTTGCAATGGTAACTTTCGTAAAGCTTTAATACACGACTGAAAGCAGATTAAGATGTAGGGAACTTCATGCCAGACACAGTGGAAAATAAAAAATCAACTTTCGATGAATTCGCTGATTCTTATACCCGCACCATGGAGCGCAGGATTCGTGCTTTAGAGACCGAACGACAATTATTAGAGGTTCAGCGGAACAAGCTAGAGGAGGAAAGAGACAATCTAAAATTGGAGCTTCAGAAATTACGCCAACCTCCGTTGTTTACAGGAACTCTCCAAGAGGTATTAGATGACAATAAAGCGATAGTGAAAAGCTCGACCGGGCCATCATTTGTAGTTGTGATCGATTCTTCCATTCCAAGTGAAACTCTAACTCCTGGTGTGCGAGTAGCTCTCCATCAACGAAATTTTGCGATATTAGAAGTCCTTCCTACAAGTCGTGATCCATTAGTTCGTTCTATGGAAATAGATACCAAACCAACGGAGACATATGAAGATGTTGGGGGGTTAAAAGAGCAATTGCTAGAGCTTCAGGAAACAGTAGAATTACCACTACTTCATCCAGAGCTGTTTGAGAAAGTGGGTATTGAACCACCTAAAGGGGTCTTATTACATGGCCCACCAGGGTCAGGAAAGACACTAATGGTAAAAGCAATTGCACACGAGACCAAAGCTACATTTATTCGTGTAATTGGATCCGAGCTGGTTCAAAAATATATAGGAGAGGGGGCAAGATTGGTTCGAGAAGTCTTTTCTTATGCTCGTGATAATTCCCCGAGTATATTATTCATTGATGAGCTCGATGCAATCGGAAGTAAGAGGCTTGATATCGCTACCAGTGGAGATCGGGAAGTCCAACGAACCTTAATGCAGTTATTGAGTGAATTAGATGGATTTTCCCCACGAGGTGATGTCAAAATTATTGGGGCGACCAACCGTGTTGATATTTTGGATCCCGCTCTTTTACGACCTGGACGATTTGATCGCCATATTGAATTTCCACTCCCTAATCAAGAGGAACGGTTAGAAATCCTAAAGATTCATTCACGAGGGATGAATGTACAATCCAAAGTAGACTTTGCCTTCTTAGCTAGTGAAACGACCCAAGCGTCGGGAGCAGATATTCGAGCTATTACTCAGGAAGCTGGAATGTTTGCAATTCGTGAGAAACGGACTGTAGTTACATTTGACGATTTTAAAAAGGCTACCCAAAAAGTCTTAGACAAGAAAGGTAGTTTTCTCGCCCGTATGAGTCAGTATCTATAAAATCCCTTGATGGGTCTTTGTTATTGTTTTGAAACTAAAAAATTTAAGAGTTCCTGAAAGGCTTGGATAGCAGCTATTCGTTCTAAGCGGGGATGAGAAAGATCTTTGAATTTTAGGGCTTGACTTAATGGTTCGACCAATTCATTGAGAGAAAGATTTTTTACTGCCCAGAAGTAAAGAATAAGGGCCTCAATCCCATCAGCAATTTTTCCTTTATCTCCTTTAATCACTAGCGTTTTTTGTTCATACCAAATCGATGTTTTATACGCTTGGGCAAGAATAGAATCCGAAACTTTAATGCCAGTCACCTGAGTAGTCGCTAAGCTTTTCGCAAGGGAATAAAGAAGATTAACCAAGGCATCCCCTAATTTAGCATATTCTTTATAAGTAGTAAATTTAGTGAGAGAAATTTCTCCCCCAAGAACTTGATGCAACTTTTCCTTCAGATCTGTCACTCTGAACCCAGATTTCTGTTACAGATTATCTTTAACCTTTGATTGAACGATTCTTGTTAATTCATCACACATCTGTGCAATGGAGTCCGAAGCCTGACCTAGAGCCTCAATAGGATCATGATCAGCAGTTCGGAGATAAAAAATAGGATTTTCTAATAAAGGATGAGGAAGACGATAGGCAGCAAATAAGACCCCCTCTTGATCTTTAAGGGATTCTCGTAGGAGATTTAGAAAACTATGACCTTCTCCTTCGATTTCAAATTCAAGTAATGATGTGTCGCGGCGAATAATTTTAGTCTGCATATGTAACACCCCAAAAAACGGCTTTTCATGCAATATACCCCACTTAGTCTTGGCTTCATAAACTTTCTTTTAATAATTGCTCAGCAAGGAAGGAACTTAAAGCGGGAGGAACACTCTCACCAATTTGATTATATTGTTGCTCAATGGGACCTGAAAAGTGAAAAGAGTCAGGGAAACTCATTAAGCGAGCATGTTCACGCACAGTACAAAAACGGGGCTCAGAAGGATGAATAAAACGACTTTTTCCCATCACCGTGGGGCTGGGGTGCTCCCAATCAAGACGAATATAATTGCGTAACGTGGACCTGCGACTTCCTTTATAATAGACCAAGGCTCCCCCAGATTGTAATTGATTGACTTTTTTAGCCATTTTAAAGGGAATATGGAGGATCTCTTGGTATATATCATCAAGTGGATCGGGAAGATCCATAAATGCGTCCTTCACTGTCACTATAGGTATATTGCTGGGGGAGTTAAAAGGAATATTGGAGATAAATACCCGCTTTCGAAAACTAGGCACACCATGATTCACTGCTTCCAGACGATTAAAATAAATCAAAGGATAGGGAGAACGTTTGAATTCATATCGAATAAGTGCCTGCAGAGGAGAAGAGGCAAGCTGAGACACATTTTCAATAAGAAACACCCGTGGTTCTAAATCAATAATCAGTCGAATAGCATCAAGCACCAGTCGACCCCGCTCATCTTCGAATAATTGGTTATAACCTCTAGACATTCGCTTTGGATTGGCCCCTGAAAACGCCTCACATGGAGGACTGGCAAGGATTATATCAGGATACTGATGGTTTAACAGCTCTAACAGCTCTAAACTATGCAGAGTTCGAATGTCGCATTGTAACGTCTTGGTATGGGGAAAATTCATCTGATATGCATTAAGAGCATAAGAGTCTTGATCCACTCCTAATGCAATAGAAAATACAGGACTATCCTGACGAAAACCTTGAGTAAACCCACCACAACCACAGAAAAGATCAAGAAGGAACATAGTAAATTCAGAACTCATCTAAAGAATCGCGTTAACCTGCAAGAGATTGAAGGTCATTGGGAAAAAAAGGTTATTGGATGGGTAAACAGATTTTAATAAAAAAAAATTAAAAAAATATTATGTTTCATTCTTGATAAATGATCCAAAATAGTCATATAATTCATTTATTTGTGATATGGCGGAATCAGGAATCAAAGAAGATTCTCTCTCTTTTATGTATTCTAGTTTATAACCAATTTCAATGACTCTCCTAAGAACAACCTCACTATTTTCTCTTTCTAAATATTCTGAAAGTTGATTCTTTAACTCTTTAAAAAACATATTCCAATTGAAATCTCTTTCAGGTATGTTTTGGAATAAATAGATAATATCTGTGATATCTTTCATGTCATCCCGCGTAGTTTGAATCTTAAAGAGCAAATAATCTTCATAAGCTAGTCGACTAGCAACGGTTCGCTTTAGCATTGACGCTGTGATTTTAAAATCAGATACATTTCTGATAAAAATGTCTAATCTTGTTCGTTTCTCATCTGATGAAACAAACTTCCATGGATTTTTAGTGCCCTCAATGTAGCTATAATCCACCGCAGTAAGTTGTGTAATAACCTTATTCTCAATTTTTGCGGAATATAAGGATTCGTCAATCGATATTACTAGATCGATATCTTTGGTTACTTTAAGAGGAAATAATTCCTGAAGATATGTCCCTCCCAGTGTAAAACACTTCACATTGCCAATATCCTGTAATATTCTCTTCACTTCTTCAATTTCCTCAAGAGTAGGAGTGAAAAAAGTTATGATTATCCCATCCTTAGGATAATCGATAGAAATCATCTTGTGAATACAACGCTTCTATCGCCTCTGGAGTAAAGCGGATCCATTGTTCATTAAATATAGCAGCATAAAGATCCCATTTAGAATAATCATTCATTCGCTTTTTCCATTGTTTTCGTAAGACTGAAAATGACAAAATTGGGCTTCTAGGAGGGTCAGATTTTCTCCGTACTATCTTACTAGAGGTCAGAAGTTTTAAATACTCCTGAAAGAAGAATATTTGATCGTATTGGTCAATATTATAAAACCATATTCTCAATGGAGAATCAGAGGGAAGATCCTGTAGATATTCCTGTAAACAAAATAGTAAATATGTTATTGTGGAAAACAACACCTTTTCTTTTGTCATGCGCGAAAATAACACCGCTGGTGTAATATACGGGAGAAGAAAAAGAGCAGCTAAGGAAAGACGGGCATTTGGATGTTTTAATAATTGCATGAATAATATTTCGGGGGATAAAAGCGGAACATCAGTGATTTGAATTATTTTCGGATGTTTGATGAAGTATGTAGGTTGGATCTGGACATCTAACAAGGCTTGAGGAATTATTTGTGCAAGTTTTTCCTCTTCTTTTACACTCCTGACATAAAAGGAGTGTTTACCCCCAGATAAAGAAAGAAAGGGAACAAAATGGTCAAGAGCAGTAGATCCAGCTATAGCCCACCCATCTATGTGTTTTAACAAAGGAATGAACTTGATCAAGGAAGGATAAGAAGTCAGGGCAGTTCTGAACTCAATCAAAGGGGAAAGTTTATCCTCATATAACGGATTAATCACATAATACAGTCGTCGATTTTTTCGAAAAGAAGAGACTATCAAACAGGAATGGAGTCGTCGTAAAGCATACCGATATTGAGCTAAAGAATAAGCTTCCTTGAAATCATACACAGATAACGGCTTTGGAATCTGATAAAGCTCTTTTAGAATGGAAAGAGATATCTCATCTACAAAGAGCGAGAGTAGATTATTTTTCAATGTACTACATCTGATTTATATAAAATTTATAATCTTTATAAATTTATCTCTTCTAAAAATGAGTATAGGAATTACTTCAAGCAATTTCTAAGTAATTTTCATTTTTAAAGGAATTCTAAATTAAAAGAATAATTATTTAAAAGAATTACATTTAAATTAATTTATATTACAATTTTAATAATTATTTTACGGACAAATTTTCAAAATTTGCTTTTCTAGTTAATTTTTAAAAATTTGGAGACAAAAAACCATTTAAAAAAGCTTTCATAAAATAGTCCAGAATACAAAATGAGAAAATCCATCAAAGTGATAAAAAAGGTTCAAGATGAAATATGGTAGAGCTATAACTCAATAATTAGAGACAAGATAAATAATAAAGACCGACATCATCGTATAGAGTGAAAAAAATGAATGCATTAGAGATAACAGGAGTGGAACAAATAGTCTTAGGCTGGTTCCTAATTTTCCATGGATTAATCCACTTAATCTTCTTGATCTATAGTTATGATGAAAAAACTAAGGTATATACAGGATGGAATCGACGATCATGGCTCTTAGATAAAATAATACCACCCCCACTTCCCTCTTATATCGGAATAATAACTTGGATTCTAATCATGATCTTATTTGTTGGAAGTGGATTAGGGGTGCTAGATCTCGTACCCATTAATGAATATCTTCCTCCATTGATAATCCTTTCGTCAACTCTAGCAACGATAGCCTTTATCATATTCTACAATGGCCTTGCCCCAACACCCTTTCATTGGATCCTTGGAGTCATAATTGATGTAACCTTAATTGTTTATGTCATTGTCTTTCCACAGAATGGATTACTGGTAGTGATACTATTACTGCTCATAACAGGGTATGGGATGTTATTTCACTCCAAGATTTTCGCGAAGCTTACCCCTTCACAAGCTTGAAACAACAATAAAAATCTTAAACAGCTCCTCTAGAGGCACAGAAGAGAGTAAAACGCAAAATATCACTTCAGATCGAAGGACGGGAAGCAAGTAATCCCCCAAGAAACAACGCGGTTTGAGCAATGGGATTAAGATCATATAAAACATTGGGAAGAAAGATACAGCGACCAAGATCGAGTTCCTTACGGGTTAATCCAGGACTAGAACCACCAACAATCACTAACACCTTACCAGCACTGAGAGCCGTATGAATATCATGAAAAGGAACCGATTCCTTAGCATACTTCTGAGCAACCATTAAAAAAACAGCATTCGGGTGAAGAGTGGCAAGAACATCCTCAAGATCAGTGAAAAATAATAAATTGCCATCATACTTCAAAACATGCTTCTGAGCCTCAGGAATACCAATAGAAGCAGCAGAGGCCGTAATTCTACTAAAAAGCACCGTCTTACACTGCAAGGCAATACAAGTGTCCGCAAATAAGCGCACAAAACTACGACTGTGGGAATTATGCAAAAGCATAAATAAATTAGAGAAGACCATAGAAGCACACACTCAGAAAAAAAGAAAAAAAACGAAATATAAAACAGTTTACACGAAGCAACAAGCACGACCACAGCCCACACAATAACCAGTCGGGATATCCAAGCCTGGTATGGAGCTAGCCTGCTAAGTTAGTGCTCTACGAGCTCGGGGGTTCAAATCCCCCTCCCGACGCTTTTTATATAGGATTTCACCTAATCCTCTTGACCAAATGTCCAAGCCTAGTCTTCTCCTTTCATTTGGGAACGGCTCTTAGGCGTTTGGGAGTACTCGTCCTTTGCGGGGAGATCAAAGTCTTGTACCATCATATTAGCGATCATTAACAGGTGCACTCTTAGCGTATTATGCCCATAGCTCATTGATTCGTTTAATAAACCTAGTATCTTGCTTCTATGGATATATTGATATAGATTCCAAACGTTTTTGTTTACCACCTCTTTTATTTCTGTTGCTAGTTGGGTGAAGTCTATCCGTTGGACTTCTTGTTTTGCCTGCCAAGTATAGCGGCCAATGATTGGTGCAGGGCGTTTTCGGGTTAATTGGGCTGCTTTTTGATAGTCCCTACAACATTTTTCTACATTCTCTACCTGGAAGCTAATGGCAGGATTTGGTAGAGTTGTATCCTTATGAAGGACTATTTCTGTATCCGTTTCAGGTAGATTTAAACCCACCATTTCTTCTTCTTTATCCTTCCATCCTATTTTCAGACCGAAAACCTCTAGATAAAACTGTGTTGCCTTCTCCAAATCTTGCACACGATACATAACGCAATCAATTTTCTTCAGATAAGGACCTGTCATTTTTCAATCCTTTCGTTCTGATCGTGATTTCTCAATCCATGAAATTATCTGTCTAAGCAAATATAGCAAATTAAAGATTCATTTCTTATAAATTTATTTTCCTCTACCCCTCTATTTCCTTCCCCTATTTGAGAATCTACCAAAAGTAAGTGGGCCGGAGCAGATTCGAACTGCCGACCTGCTCCGTGTCAGGGAGCCGTCATACCGGGCTAGACCACCGGCCCATTTTTTATGTTCTTGATTTCATATTTTATTTTAGTCCAGCTAACTACTAGCTCTCGGATTTTTTATCTTCTGTAGCTAAGATTATTTTTCCCCCTGCAGTCTCAATCTTTTCTTTAGCTTTCTTGGTTATGTTTTCCACAGTAATCTGAAGGGTGTTTGTTACTAATCCCTTTCCCATGACCTTAGTTATGCCATGTTCTGTTAAATTTATTTTAAATCCTTTTCCCTCTTTGATTGCCATACCATTGGTAACTAGTTTTTCAATTTGCCTATTAATATCTCCTATATTTATAGCTCGTGTTGTTAGGTTTGGATTTGGAGCAGTAAATCCTTTTTGACTATCGATTAGGGCTTTTATTCGGGTAATACGTTTATGATCTTTAATTCCTGCTCCTCCTTTTCCTCCTCGTTGCCCACCTTTTCGATGGCCACCTGAAATTCGTCCGTATCCGTAGGTTCTACTCCCTCTTTGTTTACGTACTTTTTTCGGTCTTCTAACTGTCATTCTCTTCACTTTATGCCATTTTATCTATTAATTTATTAATTTCTTTTCCTCTATAGCCTAGTGCTCCACCAAGAGTATAAGGTTTTTTTACTCCCCTAATATTATGCCCTTTCCGAGGAGGATGTAATCGAAATACTGGTTTAAGTCCTTTTATATCTTTTATATCAGCTTTAAAAGTAAGAAAGCTTTTAATAAAGTCATCAACATCCTTGAATTTTGAATTAGCTTTAATATATTCATCAGTTAAACGTCCTCCACCTTCAACCTGCCCTCTTTTCAGTAATAAGCTCTTAAATGTCTCTGAGTCAATTTCACCCCAAGTTATTGTATCTTTTGCTTTTTGAAGCATCCCTTTAAAAGTTACTCGATCATCGATTATTGTACAGTGATTTGTTCGATTCAAGCGAAGCAAATTAAGTGTTTTTTTAATGGAATAACTCCGATCAATGGTTCCTCTTACTCGAATAACTGCGATTCTGTTCGTAGGATTAATTTTCTCTTGTCCCATTCTATTCACCCCATTCTGATGATTGAGAAATGCTATATGTTGCTCTTAAGGCTTCAAAAGTTGCTTTACAAAAGTTCTGTGTTGTTCTGGTATCTCCAAAGGTATTACTCCAAATATCTGACACTCCTGCTAATTCAAGAACACTTTTAGCTACGTCACCAATAACTAATCCTAATCCTTTTGGTGCAGGTTTTAGAACAACTTTAACACTGCCTATTTTTCCTTCCACTTCAAATGGTATTGAGTGGGGGTTACTACATGTACATTCCCAGCTTCCACAGCCTCTTTTTACAGGGATAATGTTCAATTTTGAAAGAATTATCGCATTTCGAATTGCTGTTCCTACTCCAGCTGCTTTAGCTTGGGCAACACCGACTATTCCGTTTTTATTCCCAACACCTGCAGTTGCAATGAATAAAGTCTTTCGACCAGCATCCGTTTGGCGTTGAACACGGCCTACATCTAAAACTGTTTCAGTTAGGTTAGGAACCAGAAGATCGACAATAGCAACATCCTCAATTTTAAAGCTTTCTCTAAATATGTCATATATTGAGGTTATGCTGCCATCTTTAACCATTTGTCCTACTTCAGTCCTTGGGATCCATGATTCAAGATCAAAACCTGGAGCTCTCATATCTTGGTCTCTATCGCGATCTCTACCTCTGCTTCTACTCATAAAATAATCACAATCCTATATTTGATAATTTCTTATTTTCTTAAGTAATTTGATTCTTAGTTTTTTCAAATAATTTTGGTAAATCTACTGGATTTATATTTTGACTTATATACCCAGAATAATACTGCTTATATAAATTCTCATCTTCTCCCTTGAGTTTTTTTGCATATTCGGCTATATGTACTCCATTTAATCGTTCCTTTGAAGGAAATATTTTATCTGAGTGTGGTATTTCCACTCCTGCATCCACTATTCCTTTAAGTACTGCAAAAACTCGAGAGCCATAAATAGGAGGATTAATTCCAATATCCAGTATTGCTTTTGAAATCCCTTTTTTTATTGCTTTTTTTCCTGCTAGATATCCTACTAGATAAGCACTTGGGATATTCGACGTGGTAATAGACCAATCAAATTTTTTCAATTCTCGTGTATGAGCAGCACAGCGTGTTTGATCTCCGTTGATATGTGCATCTACAAATTGTACCAAGCTATGGGAATTTGAAACTCTTACAACAGCCCTTGTTGTTGCGCTTTTAACCAGTCTTAATCTTAAATGATAATTAGTTTTCCCTTCTCTTCTCCGTCGATAGGGTACTCTATACCGCGCATTTTTTGCCATGTTCTTATCTCCTTTTCTTTTTTGGTTTTTTGATTATTCCCAAATCTTCAATCGTATTTTTTAGATGAGCTACATTGCGATAAGAGTTCCCTTTAACCTTAGAATAAAACATTCGGTATTGAGAGGGTTGAATTAGATCATTGTCTCTTAAACCTTGTAAATAACGTCTTTGGCTTCTAATTTTATTCATCCAAAGTTCTTTACCTGGTTGTCTACCCCCTAGTTTTCCTTTTCTGCTTCCATGTCCACGTCGTTGCCCTCTTTGTTTTTGGACCTTTATTATTTTCGATCTTCCTCGTGAAACACCAATAGTTGGTTTTTTCCGAATTACTCCGTCATCAATTAATTTCCTTACATCAGCGCGAGTCAGAGCGAGTGAAAGATCTTCCTCGATTTCTGGATCTATCCAAACTCTATTTATTCCCACATTCATAATTCTTGCTGCTATTTTTTTCTGAGGGGTTAAATTCATTCTTCTTCACCCTGATTATCTTCATCTAATTCGAGATCATCAATTGATATATCTTCTAGAATCTCTTCATCAAGTTCTAATTCGGTTTCAAGATCACCTAAATCCACTTTAACTTTTGCAATTATCGGGTTTATAATCCTGACATTTTGTAACTCTGCTTCCATTATGATACGTTCTTTTTTCCGTTGTCCGATATTAGACGCAATTCTAGCAACTTGGGTTGTAGGATCTATCAATGAAAGGTCTGCAGCTGAGAAAACCAATATTTCTTCTTTCCCAGAACGCGTTTTATCTCGTATATCTTTGGGACTGCGGAAACCGGCCATTGGAAGAATAGGCCACCCTTTTTTCTTTTCACGGGCCTTTGTATCAATCCCACGTGGCCGTCTCCATCTATTTTTAATCCGTTTAAGGCGCCAAGATTCAATTCTTCGAAAAGATGGTGATTTTTGTTTTAGGTTTTTTCGAATCTTGAGTAACCGTAATTTTTCAGAATCAGCTTTTTTTTCCGAAATATTAGCCATATACTATTCATCCTTTATTTATACGTGGGATCTTGACCTTCAACTTATTTATATAGATAAATAACCTATAATCAGTATTACAAAAGATTATTGGTTCTAATGTAGGAATTTAAAACAGGTTCTAAGTGTCAAAACCAACTCGAACCCAGTAGAAGCGACTATTGAGACATTATTTAAATCATACAGAAAGAAACCTAGATTGGTTAAAGACAATTTCGATATAGCAAGAGAGTTATAAATGTCCAGATAGGTAATTATTACCTTTTTTTTGATATTTAATCTAATGAACCGAATAATCTACGATCTCTTGTAGATTTTATTGACTTAAATCATTCTTTGGAAGTTTAATGTAAATTTAAGCTGATTCAAATATGCAATCATTTTTTTTGAGGTTATAAAAAATTATTTTTTAATTATTTTTAGTGCCATTGAAGTATTAAATATAGATATTCAAGAGAAGAATATTCCTTCTTCAAACTATAATTTAATTAACACTATCATAATGGATTTACCAATTTAAAGGAGTGGTTTTAACATCCAGAATATAACTATAAAGACTCTCAAGGATATTCATTATCATCTCAATAAGATTTCTGAATTTAATAAGGATAAGCTTCATTTTTGTCAGATTCTAAAGCAATATAACCCTACTTTAGAATCTTTACCTCCTCATCTTCAATCTTTTACTTTTGATAATAATATTTTTTCTTCCCTTAATCCACTTGATATCTCAGGTTTAACAATTGGGGGTATAGATGGAGGATATATTTCCCGTCTGCTTATAGGTTTTGATATATTCCTCTTTCGTGCAGTGGCAGTATTTATCACTTATACTCCCGAAGGGATTCAAAAAACTACTTATTATCCTTCAAAAATCCCCCCTCTCGAAATAACAATTTCAAATGTCGGTATATCTTCCTTGGATTTCGAACATTTAGGCACATTACGTCGTGCAATTACAGAGCTTCAAGTAGCGTTGCAGGTACTCGAATTAAGTGAGAAAAAAATCGATGTTTTGTTACTTGATGGCAGTCCAGTTATTAATAAACCTTTAACTTCGAATCAAAAGATTATGAATTACTATAAAACTTATCTATCAATACTTCAAGAATTGATATTCAAGGCAAGAAACAAGAATATCAAGTTAGCATGGATAGTTAAAGACAGTAAAATGAGATTAATGACTAAATTTCTTGGTCGTATTCTTCCTTTTATAGTAGATAGTATACCTGAACTATTAGAATTTGATTATAGAAGTATCATTAATAATTCTCATGATATGGATCTTTTTTACTACCTTTTGGACTTTCAGCAGCGTTCGATGGTTTTTAAACTAGATTTTAAAATCTCACAAGAGTTTATCAAAAAGTTCGACCTTTATAGTTTCCATTTGAAAACAGCTCGTTTTGATATTCCTCTTAGAGTAGAGATATTTCAACCAATACAGGAAAAAAATAGAGAAATGGTCAAGGAGACTAATATCTTAGCAGAAACGATTTTACCTTTATCTCAGTATTACAAAAATTATGGAATTCCAGCACCAATTGTTGAGGCTGATGCCAGAGCAAAGATAAAAGAGACAGAAGTTGATACTTTTTTTCAATTAATGAGAAAGCGATTTCCAGTACCTGATTTATGGTTAAGAAGAAGAGAAAGGTCTCCATGGAAGTTTTAAAAATAAAAACTTGAAAGGTATGAAAATTATGATAATTGGAATAGTAATTGTCACTTCTGATTCGCCTAGTTTAGAAAAAATCGAGGTGATTCTGGAGAAAGACTCTTCTTTGATAGTAGAAAGAGGACAATTTGTTACAATACCCAAGAATGAAACAACCGAAGTTATAGGGCTCATTAGCGGGATTAAAAAGTACAACGCATATTATGAAACACTAGAAGCTAGTGCTCACGAAATTGCTTCTCGTGATTATCATACTATTTTTCCAATTAACGAATGGGAGAATACAATTGCTGAAATTAAGCCTCTAGGGGAGCTGAATACTGAAAAAGAGGTTGTTTCAAGAGTTAAATATCCAGTTTCTCCAGGTTCTAAAGTATACAGATCATCTCCTCGTAGTATTGAAGTATTCTTAGGATTAGATAAAAATGGACTGCATTTAGGATTTCTACAATCTAATGAAGTAGATATTAAATTGAATCTCTCTCGAATGCTTCGTAAACATTTGGCAATTCTGGCGATTTCAGGAGCTGGGAAGTCATACGCTGCTTCTGTTCTTCTAGAAGAGATTTTACACTATGGGAAATTAGGAGTTATTGTTATTGATCCTCATGGAGAATATTCCAACCTTTTTGACTTTTCTGAATATAAAGACAACATAGAAGTCCTTAATGGATCTTTAATCTCTATTAGTGTTCCAGAACTATCTGCATGGGATATTTCCGAATTTATACCTGAAATGTCAGTCGTTCAGACAAGAGTTTTAGAAGAGATTATTTCAAATATCAAAAAAATGAAATTAGAACATTATTCTATTTTAGAACTAATAAAACAATTAGAGATAACTGAAGGAGTGAATTCTAGAACACGAGAAGCTATGGTTGGTTGGTTACTTTCTCTTCATCGAACATATCTATTTTCACCTGAATCAAGTCTAGATATCCAAAAATTAATTTTACCTGGTAAAGCAGTTATTTTAGACCTTTCTGATCTTCATAGTATTAGAGCAAGAAGAATCCAAACATTATATTTATTAAAAAATCTTTATTCACTACGAGTTCAAAATAAGATTCCCCCTCTAGTGTTTATGGTTGAAGAAGCTCATCAATTCTGCCCTGAATCCTCTAGGTCAGTTTCAAAAAGTATTATAGAGACCATTGCACGTGAGGGTAGAAAATTTTACTGTTCTCTTTGTTTAATTTCTCAAAGACCGATTAATTTGTCTGTGACAGCTCTTTCTCAATGTAATTCTAATTTAATTCTTCGGATCCGTAATCCTTATGATTTGGATTTCATTGGAAGAACATCAGAGGGTATTGACCGCTCAATATTGAAAATGTTACCAGATCTAGAGGTCGGAGAAGCATTACTTGTTGGAGAGGGAATAAATTACCCCATTTTTTTCAAGATTCGAACTAGAAAACATCATAGCATGTCACTATCCCCAAGTCTTCAACAAGCTGCAGAAGCATATGAAAAAAAATGGCAATCAAAATAACTTAATTAATTTTGAAATGATTATAGATCTGAAGATAAATAAATATATTTTAAATTTGATCAGATAGAAAGGAATGAATACTTTTTTCAATTATTATGGAGTTCATCAGTTATGGCTCTCTTAGATTGGTTTTATGCCACATTTATTGCAAGTATTTTAGCTATAATTGCTCTTGTGTTAGTTCTATTTTACATTCTTTTTTATAATGAAGAGGATGAGGAATTAGAAGAGGAAGAAGAGAAAAAAGGTTAATATTTTTCTTAATACTCGTTCTCCTTTTTTGTTAAATCTTAGAGTTGAAAATTTTTATTTGCCTAACAAATTGGTCTATAAAATTATCAGGACATTGATAAATCCAATCCAGATCTAATAAAAATCCTTTCAAACCCCGTTTTAATACCTTATCGAGCTCCTTTTCATTTAAGATTGGTGCATAAAGGATCGGAGTTACTCTTGCATTTTCTATTCTAACTCTTTTAATGTGATTACTAATTGAATCTGGATTTATTTTTTCAATCGATATATTCAGCCTTACTAGTTCTTCAGGAGTAAAGACAATTCCATGTGGATCTAATTTTGACGCCGCTGCAGAAATAACTTCATTAACTATACAAATTCTTGTTATTAGTTGCCTAATACGTGTGTTTCTTATGGCAGATTCAAGGTTAACTAGTGTAATGTTAACTTTCGCTGTATCTATAATTATTCCTGATATGCCCTATCTCTTTATTTCATCAGGAGATAATGATATCCCTGAGTAAGAGACATGACTGGAAAATTCTTCGATAAAAGTAGATAAACTTGAAATTAGAGGTACAAATCCAATGATAACATTTTTTCTTTGAAATTTCAACAGCATTCTCAACCAGATTCTTACATTTTTCAAAATTCCAGCTTTGGTCATTTATTTTTAAAATCAAAAAGGAAGAGCTAAAACCTTTCATTTAAATCACACGTAGGATGGGAAGGTTATTCTGACATTAAGACATTTGCTTATGTAAAAATTAGATATAGTTCAAAGCATATTTCTTTATTAGGAATTCTTTGCGTTTAAAAATTTAAATTAAGTAATTTAAAGATTTATAGTTCTGACAATTGTTGGGAGAGAGTAAATTAAAAAGAGAAGAATTTAAAGATTAGTCTTAATCTCCCCTATATGTAAATATTTGACGAGAAAGCATAAGGAGAAATATTCATTTGAGTCGTCGTTCCCGTTCAGCTCGTAGAATGGTAGATAAATGGTCCGCAAAGGAATTATATCAAATTTATAGCCCTCCAGGTTTTTTAGAAGGCGAAGAAAGAATAATTGGGGAGTCTCTTACTGATGATCCAAACAAATTGATTGGGAGAGTTATAGAAGTTTCCTTATCTGATATTAATAACGATTATTCGAAAATGCACGTTAAGCTTCGCTTTCAAATCACTGAAGTTGTAGGTAATAATGCAAAAACACGGTTTAAAGGTCATTCATTTGCTCGTGATTATCTCCGATTTCTGGTTCGACGGAGAAGAACTCGAATTGATAGTATTAGTACAGTAAAAACAAAAGACGGAATTCCTTTTCGTATAACTGCGACAGGCTTTACTCAACATCGCTCAAAAACTAGTCAAAAGGATGCAATTCGCCGTAAAATGCTTAAAGTTGTTGAAGAACAGGCTAATGAACTTACACAGGATGAATTCATTCGAGATGCTACTGGAGGCAAACTAGGTTCAGTTGTATATCATGAGTGTAAGAACATTTATCCTCTTAAAAGCGTTGAAATACAAAAATCAAAAATTCTAAAACCAATTAATCCTTAATTTTTCCTTTTTCTCCCACTTTTATTATTTCCTCTGAAAGTGAAAGGCTGGATATTATATCATTTGCCGTTACTATGGCAGTTTCGATTTTATCCATCCTTTTTGCCGTGATTTTCAGCGTTGTGGTAGATATTTTCGATATAAGAATCATAGGTTCTTTTGACAAATTATCAGGACTTAGAACACTATTTATCATTTTAGCCGTTATTTCATTTGAATAATTCACTTGAATGATCAAATTAACTCTTTTTATCATTTTGATTTCTCACATTAATAATTGCTTCATTAATCTCCCAAACAATCTCATCAATTTTATTTTCTGAGACTATTGCTCCTGCTGCGTCAGAATGGCCTCCAACTTCAGTATTAGGTTCAATATTTGAAATAACTTTCTTTAATATCGATACTAAATCAAAATTTACGTTTTGCTTTTTAGTGTTTCTAAAACTTAGTTTAACCTTGTTATTTGAGGTTTTAGCAATTCCTAAGATTGGTTTGAATTTAAATTCTTTCTGATAGCTAAGCATTGAGGTAATACGTCCAATGAACTTATCATTTATTATTGGCCTACCATCAAGAATATACAATGCTGTTTTTTCAGTTATATTTCCTTCAGATTTCGCAAACTGCATATTCTCTGATAGAATCTTTTTATCTTCTTTAATAATCTGTTTAAGTTCTCTCAGAGCTGTAGATCTATCTCCTGAACACAGGGCAATCCCAATATCAGCTCTATCCAGCCTTCCACACGCATTTAACCTAGTTGCAAATACTCTTGCATCTTCTAATTCAACGATTTCTTCATTTAATAACCGATAATCGGTTTTGATTATTTCTCTCTGTTCCACTCCGTATTCTATTAATTTTGAAGCAATATTTTTACATTCTTCAAGGGATAAATCATAGAAAATTCGTTCTCCATTTTTGTCATTCAATATAATCCCTGCCTCCTCTAAAAAAGATTCAAGTTCAATCTCATTATTAAATTCAATTAATCTACTAGACCAAAGGACATTTTTTATCGATCGTGACCTATCAAAAAACCAAACAGCTTCTGTTTCATTAACTTGTTTTGTAATTATGGCATCTTTTACTATTCCCTTGTTTAAACCAAGTAGACTTGATTTTTCTCCTTTATCTTGGTAATCACCTAAAGCACCAATAATTGCTAATTTTGCTTGATCAATGTTTCTAGGATTCATTTCCTTGGCTACTAGATATACAATTCCCGATCCACTAATTTCCGAACTGCCATCAACAGAGTACAGGTGAGGATTAAGTAATTCTACATTTTTTGGAATCTGAATATTCTCTTCCAAATAGTGATGATCAATAATAAATACACTTTTACCTTTATCCCAATCTGAAAACCCATCTAACACACCTGTACCTAAATCCAAAAAAATTATTGTTATTTCACCTCGATTTATTCTATTAATCTCCACTAAAGCGGAATATTCAAGATGTTTTAAGATCTGAATCTGATAAGGTATTTTTTCTCGTGCTAAAGCTTTTCCAAGTATTGTTGCTGCTGTTAATCCATCAGGATCATAATGAGAAAAGATTAAGAATGGAAAATATTGGGAAGACTTTGAAAGAAGATTTTTAGCAGTTTGATTACACGCTTGGTAAAATTCTTCGTATAATCCCATGAAAATAACACCATAACTAGAAATTTGAAGGTTTACCTAAACTTTTATGTAGGATTTAGTTAATAGGAAAATTCAATTACTTCTTTATGACTAATTGAACGAAGTCTTTATTTAGATTAACCCTTTATCTATTAAAGTCCTAAATTCCTCAAATGATAATTTTCTACCTTCCTCAAACTTCTTCTTAGCGTCTTCAGTTTTCTCTTCTAGCTTTTCCTTCCGATGAGCATCCTGTTTCGCTCTTACTTTTTGCTTGCTTTTATTTATATCTTGACGAATTCTGTTTATTTCCCGTATATAATTTAAATATTCATTATGGATTGAATTTGCCTGTTTTTTAGCCTCTAGGAATTGAGCATGGAGATCATCAGCTTGTTTCCTCATTACATCAGCGTTTTTGAATGCTTGAATCATTGTTTTATGGTGAAAACGGCTTTCGCGAGCTTGGGACCGTAATTCATTTTCTAATGATCGTAATTTTCCTTTAAGTGCCTTAATTCGATTGTAAAATGTTCTCAAATCTCTTGATATGACATCAGTCTCTCTTACTTCTCGGAATTTTTGTTCCAATCTGGCAATTTGCTCAACTATTTCTCTCTCCTCGTTAATTGATAGGTTTGATGTTGTTTGAATTTTCCATTCAAGTTCTTGTATTTCATGACGTATTTTTTTAGAAGACATATCTACTCGACGAGAATGTGTATTTCCTTTGCTATGTAATCCTTCTAATTGCCCATTTAGTCCTTCTGCTTGTTTTTCAAATCCTTCAAGTTCTTTTAATAATAAAGCCTTATTTTCTTTAAGTGATGTGATTGAATCATTACAATGATCACGTTTTTCTCGTTCTTCTTTTGCAGTGGCTATTAACTCTTTTACCTGTTCATTAAGTAAATTTCGTTTATTGGCGATTTCAGTTACTTTTCGATTAATTCCTTCACGTTGATGCTTTATATCACGTGCAATAGCTTCCATATTGGAAATCTTTAGCAATTGCGATTCTATATCCTGTTCTAACAAGAGATAACCTTCGTTGGATTTTTATCGCAGATACAGGGTTGCATTTGAGGGTTCATATTTAAAATCTGGATCAAAAACCCCTTTCTTTTTGTAATATCTTGTTAATCGTCTAATTTTAGATTCAACCAGCTGTAGCCCTCGTCTAGAATGCTTATCTTTTTTATTACCACTTTCTAAATGATTTCTAAGGTTTAAAGCTTGACGTACGAGATTTAAAAAATCTTCAGGCATTTTTGGTCCAAGATCATTCTCCTTCATAATTTTAGTAACTGATCTTCCTGTAATTTTCTTTATGCTGGGTATAGCGTATGCATCACGTAAGATCAATCCAATTTGCGCTGAACCTAAACCTTCTCTCGCTTTATCGATAACTAGTTTTTCAATTTCTTCAGGAGAATAAGGAACCCACTCTGGAGTTTTTCTCCATATTGGTCTTGTAGATCCGCTTTTTCCTTTTCTTCTTGCATGCATTCGGGCCATTAAATCTTCCACCGAGGCTACATATAAATATATTTACTTTGATGTTTAACTTTTCTTTTAACTGTTATTTACAGTCATTTGAAGGAGAATTGAATTACTTCATAAATCTTATTTCATATTTTAAAAGTTAAGATCATTATGGAGAATTTACCAAATAGTATTGAAATAGGATTTGTATCAAGCAATGTCCAAAAATATAGTGAGATATCCAAAGTTTTTCTTCAGAAATCAAAAATTCAACTAAGATTTCTGAGGATGACTTTGACCGAGATTCAATCTAGTGATCTGGAGGAAATTGCAAAATTTTCTTTAGAAACTTGTTTTCAAAAGAATTTCACCATCCCTTATTTCGTTGAAGATTCAGGTCTTTTTATTGAATCCTTAGAAGGGTTTCCAGGGCCTTATTCCTCTTATATACTAAAAACGATTGGATTATGGGGAGTTTTGAAACTTCTAGAAGATAAAGATAATCGGAAAGCTTTTTTCCAATCTTCAATCGCGTTACACTTCAACAACAAGATATTTTTATTTACAGGACGAGTAAATGGTAATATCTCAACATCTATATCCAAATCAGGATGGGGATATGACCCTATATTTATTCCTTCTAAAGGAGATGGGAAAACATTTGGCGAATTAGCGGAAATAAAGAATCGTCTTTCACATCGATATTTAGCTGTAACAAAGCTCATTTCATTTTTAAATAAAGAATATCACTTAGGATCCTATGTATGATTATTCAGAAATTTTAGAGTCAACTCCTATCCTTTTTAAAGCCTATCGTGAGATCATATTTCTTCTTGATCAAGGTTACCCCAAAAGAACCACTCTTAATTTTGTAGCAAATCGTTATACTTTAAAGAGTCCTTTAAGAAATATACTAAATCGATCTGCATTTTCAGAAAATGAGGTTATAAGAATTAGTAGTTTAATTCTTAAATCCTCTGTGCAGATTATCAATAAAACACTGTATATTGACGCTTATAATCAACTTGTCACTTTTTTTTCTTTAATAATGAATGAACCACTTATCATATGTCGTGATGGGTTATATAGAGATATTTTTTCATCGATTCATCCTGGAAACAAATTTTTAATCAATGAAGAATTAATTAGGGGCTATATTCATGGATTACAGAAATTAGAACCAAAACAAGTAATTTTTTGTCTTGATGCTCAAAAAAGTCATAGTTATGTTCATAAGAAATTAATTGAATCAATATTAAGTCAATTAGGAATTTCTGGGTCAGTTTTATGTATAAAATCAGTTGACAAAAAATTAAAACAATTAGAAAATGACATTATTCTAACACACGATTCTATCATTTTACTTACTGGAAAAATAACCTTTGATTTTGCTCATTGGTATCTTAAGGATTTTAAAAAGGATATTTATCCAGCTCATTTTCTCCTGAATTTTCACAACATCACTTGGCATGATTTCAACGAAAATTTTTAATAAGATGGAATGATTTTTTCTATATCGGGAACGCATATGTTCTCTAAGCGTAGTGGGCACGTAGCGAAGCTAGTGGCCTCGCGTAAGATTAGCGAGACCGGACAAGTATCGCGCCGGGCTCCAGAACCCCCCGATGAACTACACTGGGTTTACTGAGACTCATGATGAAGTTCTGGAAAAATGAGGAAACTCGGTGTCACCTCTGCAAGTTGCAGGGTGTCCGAAAATCGTCGGTTCAAAATTAAGTAAAAGAAAATTCCTTAATGAAATTCCGACCGTGCCCACCTATTTTTTATCCTATTTCTTCAAAATTATTATCTATTATATTAAAATAAAATCTAAAATTTAAAAATTAATATTTTCCTTGAGCTATTTTATTGTATTTTGCTGGTGACCCCTTTGTTATCTATTCTTTTTGTTTTCTGACCATTATTAGTCTTTATTTATTCTTTAATTCTAATTTCTGGATCATTTCTATTCCCAAAGGGGAGTTAAACAGATAAATATTGTTTGGAAGATGCCAGAAACAGAAGATAAATGGTTCTTATTAACAACCTATGTATTCAAATACTACATAAATGCCTTCAGTGTTAGTAGAAGAAAATTAATATCATCAAATACAAAGAACTGTTTGATAATAAATCTGGAAGTGACTTTAGTTGGAATATTTACACGCCGCATTAGTTTTACATTCATCTGGTAAAGAAATAACAGAAAAAGGAATTGAAGCCATTCTTAAAGCTGCCGGCGTAAAACCCGATGACTCTAAGATAAAAGCTCTTATCGCCACTTTAAGTGGAATAAACATTGAAGAAGCTATTAAAGGAGCTTCTCTCATGTCTGCAGCCGTTCCGGCCGTATCTACTACAACAGAGACTAAAAAAGAGGACAAAGGTGCAGTAGCAGAAGAAAAAGAAGAAGAAGAGGGCGATGATTTAGGATTATCCTCTCTATTCGGTTAGCCAAATCAATTTTCTTTTTTCTCTATTTTTTTCATTTTTTTTAATTGTTAGGATTCATTATGAACTTTAATATTAGAAGTAGAGCTAAATACTAAATATTTTTATCTCTACAATAGAAATTTAAATTAATTAATGATTTCGGGTCTGGAAATTCAGGTGGAGGAGAATAAAAAAAATATTAGAATCAAAAATAGATTGAAAGAATAGATACGCTTCAATAATATTCCCTAGTATAAATCAATCTAAACTTGATAATGCCGATATTTAATCGTAAATTAGGGCCGATGGTGAAGTTGGTATCACGCCACCTTCGCAAGGCGGAGTTCACCCCAGAGTGACCGTATCCCCCGGGTTCAAATCCCGGTCGGTCCATAATTCATAAAATAATATAATCTTGGAATTACAATGGCTTTACAGGAACCTGTTACTAAAAATATATTGATAGATCTTTCAAAAATAGAGTTCTTAAAGGCAGGATATTCTCTATGGGAAGATAGTGGTAAATCACAAGCATTTGATTATATCGCAGTCGAAGATTCGAATTTACATATTTCTCCAACCCCAAATAAAATTATCACTAAAAATATTGTCGATTTTGATTCTTTCAAAAAACAGGTTTCAATCCAACTGTTGTTAATTTCGAAATTAATCTCAGGTATCCCATTATTAATCGGTCTTTATTCATCTGGAAAAGAGATTTCTGATCTCACCCTCTATCGACGCCATAATATTTCAGCTATATCGTTAGAAACCTTACGTAAACTTTTACAATCAAAAGAAGGCTCAAAACTTACGAAAATCTCAAAATTTGCTCATCGTGGGGGAATATTCGTAAATATTTCTCAGGATCTTCTTAAAGAACGTCGAAAAAGGTTACATCTCGAAATGAGTATTATTTCTAACCTTACTGGAATTTCTCGTCATACTTTGTATCGATATGAGAAAGGTGAGAGTTTCCCTAAGATTGAAAGTTTCATCCTACTCTCTGAAATCTTAGGTGAGGATCTCGATGTTCCTATCCAGATTTTCGAAGTTAGGGCTGAAAATATCCCACAAGAAACGTTAAACAATTATAAATTACCTCGTTCAAAATTACAAAAAGAAGTATCAGATTATCTTGCTGATAAAGAATTTAGTGTACTTTGGTTTAAATCAGAGCCTTTTGATGGCTTATCTGAACCAAATATGGAAGAAAATCTTAATATAAGGGAAAAAAATTCCTTTCCAATTCTTACTGGAGTTGCTACTCCTGATGAATCCATAAATTCAGTTCGTATTCAAACCATTGAGAGCTTATCAAAATTTTTGAAAAAGAAGGCTTTCTGGTTTACTGAGGATGAAAATATCTCTGATAACACTTCTATTGAAGATCTCTCATTTAAGATCCTTCATATATCTGATTTGGAAAGTATGGCTCCAGAGGAATTTTTCAAATTAATTAAGAGTGGAAAAATCAAAAAATAGCCTTTTTTAATCAATAATTCCCTTTTAATAAAAATAAAATACAAGTCGAAAGGAAATTAAGTTTAATTCAGAGCGTCTGATACTGTATAATTACAATAAACACTAGACTCTAAGATGTCAATCACAAACCTAATAACAATTCCAGAGATTACAAGGTTTTTCAGAATAGTCTAAATGAATAAAGTAATAATCTTAAGAGATAAACTCTTATTAAAACAAGAAAAAGGGAAAAAAAGTGTCAAAAAAACAAAATGATCAAGATCCTGAAAAAACTCAAGGTATCCCATGGATTCCAGGTTTTAAGAGACCTAGTATTGATTTTCGTATCCCAGAAATTGAGTTACCATATGAAGCTCCTCATAAATATCTACTAGCAATCACTTTATTTGTGGTAGTATTCATACTAGCTGGTGGGATATATGATCTTGCTGAAAACCCTCTTCCTATGGGTCAAACAGCGAATGCTTTAGTTCCCATTTTTCAATCTTCAAGTGAACAATTTCTTGTTGAATCTCTGATAGCTGCTTTATTCTTTGGAATTGGAGCAGGAGGATTATTTCTAATTCATTACTCTACAAGATTTGCATATGATATAAGAACGTCATTAACTTTGTTATTCCTTGGTATTGTCCTTACTATTATTGCTACTGGTGGTACAATTGTAATGTACGATTTTAAAACTAGTTAATTTACTAATAAACCAAAAACCATCCGTTCTGCCGGGGTATCATATTTCTATCTCTGCATAGAAATTGAACTGAAAGCCAAGCGGACGGGTTAAGGTTTTAATTACCCTGTAGAACGGCGCTGGCCTTGAGTCTATAGATCCTTTAAATAATAGATAGAAAGCCAGTGTACTCCTGTACTCGAGGGTTCAAATCCCTCCCCCGGCGCTAATACTGAATTTTTAATCGTTTTATTATAGTAATCTCTATAATATTGTCTTAAAATTCTTCTTCAATAAATATATTACATTTATGAATTTAAAAGAAAATTTAAATTGATCTAACTTCAATTATAATAGTAAAAACCAATAATGCTTATAACCTCATACTAATCCCCCTAATCAAGCACTCTTGAAAGAGATAACGTAAAATTCTTTAGGTGAATTATGATTTGGTTTCCGTAGCAAGGATTCGTTTAATGAGTACGGACGTAGGGCAATTAGATGGAATTTGTGATGAAATGAAGAGAATATCAGAAAAATCAGGAGTTAAGATGAGAGGTCCCATTCCATTACCGACAAAAAAATTACGATTACCTGTACGAAAATCCCCCAGCGGACAAGGTACAGCGACATGGGAAGATTATGAACTTCGTATTCATAAACGCTTGATTGACATAGATGCTGACGATAGAACTATGAGACAAATCATCCGATTGAATGTTTCCCGCTTAATTTTTGTAGAAATAGAATTACGTTCGTAAATTAACAGAGGTTAAAAGTGGATGAGTTCTTCTGAAAACATGAAAATTTTTGATCTATGGAACTGTGGAGAAGTTGAGGTTAAAGATATTAGCCTCGCTCGTTATATAAACTTAACAGATAGACTTGTTCCTCATAGTGCTGGCCGACATGAGCATAAGAGATTTCACAAGTCATATGTCCACATTGTGGAACGTCTAGCAAATAAATTAATGAGTCCAGGAAGAAATACTGGAAAAAAACTCGTTGCCCTTAATGCAGTTAAAACTGCGTTTCATCTAATTGAATTAAAAACTAGCACTAATCCAGTTCAAGTACTAGTAGATGCCATTGTGAATTGCGCCCCAAGAGAAGAAACTACTAGAATATCATATGGCGGAATCGTTTATCACACTGCAGTTGATAGTGCTCCACAAAGAAGAGTTGATGTTGCCCTCAGGCTAATCGCAGATGCCGTACGAAAAACATCATTTAATAATATTAGGCCATTTGAAGAGATATTAGCAGATCAGCTTATCATGGCGTCAACAAATAATCCGAATTCAAATGCTATTAAACGAAAGCAAGATATCGAACGTGTTGCATTAAGTGCTCGTTAATTTGTCTTAAATCTGGTATATTTTGAATTTTTTTCCTATTTTTCGTAAATTAAATCGTGGACAATTCCAACAGCGATAGTTTGTCCAGAATGGCGTAAAATAAGTCGTCCGAGCTCTGGAAATTCACTGAATTTCTCAATAACAATCAGTGTATCTAATTTTATTTCAACTTGCACTAGTTCATTTGGAAATGCGATTGTTATTCTTCCTTCAAATTCTCTTGGAAGATTTTTATGTTTTGGATTACTTTTAAGAATTTGGTTTATTCTAGAAATTTGACCTGTACTATATGATGCACCGCAATGACAAACTACTGAACTACCAGGTAACAAAGCACCTTCAAGTAAAAGTAAACGGGCTATTATACTAGATGGATTTAGATAAGTTTTCATCTGAGCTGCCAAAACAAGTCCTTCTTCAAGAGAATCTTTATCAAAACTCTTTAAAAGAATGGACCCATGTTCTCCTGGTTTTATCTCTTCTTTTTTTTCATCTTGAACCCAAATATCTTTAATTTCATCGGTAATTCCATGGGGAAGAATAGTTATAGTATCACCAATCCTAAAAGAGGCTCCTAATGTTTTTCCTATTAGAAAGGTGCCGAATCCATGACGTTCGTCAATATCATAAGTAATGAATCTAGACATTCCCTCTCGTTTAGGAATCATTCCTTCAAGCCTGTTCAAAGCTCCAATCAATGTCGATCCTGAATACCATGGCATTTTTTCTGAGCTTTTTATTAAATTCTCTCCAAAATAACCACTAATAGGAATAATAGGTATTGAATCGAAATTCTTCATCCAAGGCGACTGAATTTCATTAAATAATTCCCTTATACTCTCAACAGCTAATTTAAATGCTTTTTCTTGATAATTAACAAGATCCATCTTATTAATTACAATTATAATCTGACCAATACCTAGCACAGATGCTAAAACTGCATGCTCTCTTGTTTGACCTCCAGGATCATTTGCTTTTCCTTTTTTTAGACCAGATTTCAAATCATTTGGGACAGCACTTAGCACAAGAACACACGCATCGGCCTGAGCAGCCCCTCTGATCATGTTTCTCACAAAATCTCTGTGTCCTGGTGCATCAATAAGCATAAAATTTCTTTCTTGTGTCTTAAAGGGATAAAAAGCGATATCTGAGGTAATTCCCCTTTTTTTTTCTTCAGGTAATGAGTCTAAAACATAAGCCCATTGCCATGATTCCATCTGGTTCTGAATAGCTTCTTCCTTTAGTTTTTCGATGGTTCGGGAATCAATTACTCCTATCTGGGCCAATAAATGTCCTAAAGTAGTAGATTTGCCATGGTCTACATGACCTATCCAAATTAAAGAAATAGTTGGTTTATCATCTATCATTACTAAAAGACACCGGAAAGATTGAACTTTAGGTATGTATGAAAAAAGAGAAAAAAGTGGGAAGAAGCAATCTAAGATGCATATTTCCCGAATTCTACTTTCTGGACTACTCCGACTGCAACAGTTTTTCCTGAATCCCTCAATGCAAAACGACCTAAGGCTGGAGACTGAGATAAAGGTTCAACAACCATGGGGTTAAGAGGAGTCATCCAAATCATGCCTCTATCACCCTGTTTTAACATATCCTTTTCTTGAACCTGTGTTACTCTACATGCGACTTGAGCTGTTCCACAATGAACAACTGGTGAGTAATTCTCATGAATACCCCAAGCTTCATCTTTCTTCTTTCCTTTCTTCCCTAATCCTCTTACTACAAGTACTAAAGAGAGAAATCCGTCTACATTAGGGCGAAGTGCTTTTGCAGGATTACTTGGATCGCTTACAACTGCTCCACGAATGATGTCTTTTGCAGCAATGTTCTTAGTTTTAATATTAAAACCAATATTGTCTCCAGGAAATGCTTGTGGGAGTTCTTTATGAAATTCTTGGAGTGTTTTAACAGAGATTTGTAGGGGATCAATACTCTGCTTCGTTGGTGCAATGACCATTTCTGTGTTTGGTTTTAAAATACCACTTGATACACGCCCTGTTAAAACTGTACCTACTCCTCCTATGTTCAATGTTTGTTGGACAGGAATACGTAGTGGTTGTTTTGACAGTGTTTCCTTCCTCACAGCTGGAGATTCAAGTAAATCTAACGCATCCATCAAAGATGGGCCTTTATACCAAGATAATCCATCAAATCCAGCTTTAATTTCTTCTACTTCCTTTTCAAGAGATTCAATGAATTCTGCGTCTCCACCACCAGATTTAGCGGCTGCCATATGTCCTTCTAAGTTTTTGAGAGTTGATTCTTTAGAAAGAAGATTAACTCCTGTTAAACCACTGGTAGGAACATATTTTATTGCTTCCAAACGACTTTCTTTATTTTCAATTTGGAGAGCAGTCATTAATTGTGTAAAAACTGCATGGATTTGAGTTTTAATTTGTTCATATCTCTTCTGATCCCAATCCACAACGTCCATCTTGTTAATTGCTACAACGATATTGGTAACTCCAAGAGAGGTTAGTAATAACATATGTTCGGTAGTCATTCCAATAACATTAGCATATTTTCCTGAAGCTGTTCCAGCAACCTTCGTTCCATCTTCAAATTCTCCTTTTCTTGCTGAAACAACAAGAATTGCAGCATCTGCCTGTGAGGCTCCAGTAATCATGTTTTTAATAAAGTCACTGTGCCCTGGTGCATCAATGAGATTATAAATATATTTATTAGTCTTAAATTCTTGGAAGGAGATGTTAATTGTGAGACCCCGTTCTCTTTCATCCATAAGGGGATCAAGAATCCATGCGTATGACCAACTTCCCATTCCTTGGGCTTTACTATCGATAAAATATCTATTGGCAATTCGCCAAGGTTGTCGTTTCTTTTTAGGATCGTGAATCTGACCGAGTAAGAACAACATATGGCCAAGGCCAGTTGACTTTCCATGATCAACATGTCCTGTGACCACTAGATTCATTCTTTCGAGATCTGCCATTATTATTCACCAAAATATTACTCGTACTAACACTTTAGGATTAAATATTTCATTACCGAGTGATATTTAAAATTTAATCCAACATATGAGCGACCCGATCCTCTCTTTATCTTACTTTTGTTTCTGTGCTCTATATAAAAAATGGATCATAATAAGCAGAAATAAAGTGTTTTGTCTAGAAATCATTAGATATTAATAATTTTATTTTAAAAAGGGAGGAAAGTTATTTTTTCTAAAATATCAATTCTTTTTAGTTCTCCTTAGAATAAACAAGCCTGTAAAATTGGCTTGTATACAAAATTTAATGAAAAAATTTGTATCTTTGAATATTAAATTATTTAAGAATATTGGTTAATTTTCCCCTATAATGATAATAATGGTTACAATAGAAATTTTTTCTTTTTTTCTGTATGAAAGCAATTTTTTCGAGTAAAAAGTATTAATTAAAATATGTTTTACTTCTGATAAAAGGATTTAATACATATTTACTTCAAAGGAATCAAAGAGATGCTTTTTTCAGAATCGAATAATTACCCCCCTATCGAAAGCTCCTGTTCAATTAATGGTTTAATTAGGAGTAAGAAATGTTCTCTAAGAGTAAATTCTGCGATGTCTAGCAGCTCTGCAATATATTTTTGAGTTAATACTCCTCGTTTTGATCTTTTTTTATAGCAATTTGAAAAAATATTCTTCTGAGCTAGTAAGATATCAGAAGCAATGATCACAGCAGCAGCTAATATAAATGGATTTCTCCCTCCTCGGTCAAATGAAGGAAACCGCGACAAAATTTTTTTTGATGTAAGTTTGAGGTAATAAAAATATTGATTTTTATCTAAAACCACTTTTTTTTCAAGTTTCTTTAATATCTTATTATCCCTTTGAAGACGACAGAGAATATTATCAAGATATTCCTCTGATTTCACATGGCAAACCCGAATTCTAGCGTGTTGTCTGATTAGAGAAGCTGATTTAATTATATCTTTTCCTCTAACAGCATAACCCTGAGTCTGAGCCGTAGAAACCAATCGTGAAAGTTCAATATTTTCCTTTCTAGATCTTAAAGATAAATAGATTGATCCAAATACAATTCTTGATAGTTTTATTTCTCTTTGAAGATGAGGATGGATTCTTTGGAATAGAAAAAGTGCATCTGCCTTAGTTGCGTCTGTTATTTGTAATACACTGCAAATCGTTGAAAGAAGATTGTATCCCCGATATTCCCTTTGTCTTCCGCTAAAATGAAGATAAATGTCGTTTAATGATTTTAATCTACGAAACTTTCTTTTTGCTGATATCTTTAAAGGGGATCCTTTGATATCAGCTAGTAAAGACTGACGATATGTTCCCACATATGTTCCAAGTGTTTTAATACTTGCAGGCCTTTCACTTATTGAAGCATACTGACTACCATAACTTTTTTCTGCTTTTATAAGTTGAATTGTAGGATTTTCAAAAATATTATTTGCTACTAACCCACAATTTATGCAAACTAGATCCGACTCTGTTTGTACCAAATTTCCGCCACATTCTAGACAATTAAAATTCACAAAATCACCAAGAAAAAAGATAGGAACCTTATATGTAAATTAAATACAGAATGAGAGACTGATATGAAAATGAGAATTTTAAAAAGCTTAAAAAAAGGAGAAGAAAACACTAATTTCTTTTAACATCAGAATGATATCAGTAAGGTAAAAAAGTCAAAGAAAAAAAGCTTATAAGATTTTAAAATTGAAACCAAATAACTTCATTACATTTCATTGAGGAAATTAATGGATGAAACAACGAGATATTAAACTTAAACGTGAAAATAGAGACCTAAAACCTAGATTTGAAGATTTAGGCACTGCTATCGTTATTGACTTTTATCCTCAAGGAAAATCATTAAGTCGAAAGCGTTCTGAGGATTTTAATCCATTAGCTGTGGTTATAACGTCACATTGGTTCGAATTTTTCGATGTAACAATGACTGCCGGAACATTATTAAGAGTAAATGAAAAAATTATGATTTCATCAAAAAATAAACGAATATTTAAGGTAAATCCGATTTCTTTCAATCAAATCTCTAATTCAGCGAGTACAATTCTACCTCAAGTTATTACAGAAATCGTTATGAACTCTGAAAAACGGTTTATTCAATTTTTAAATCAAGCTCATCCCCTGACAACTCAAATGCATCAATTACAGTTACTTCCAGGTATCGGGAATAAAAGATTGTGGGCAATATTAGATACCCGCAAAAAAGCCCTTTTTGAATCATTCGAAGATTTTTCAATTCGTACAGGAATTTCTGATCCTATTTCTGTGTTTACTAATCGAATTCTCTCTGAATTAGATGGATCTCCAAAATATTTTCTATTTGTAAAAAAAAGAAAGACATTTGATGAAGTTTGACGTTATTAAATTTTTTAGAATCGGGTGATTTAAGACATTTTGTTAAGGAGATTTCAGATAAATATGCCCTTAGAACACGGAGATCTATCGGGCAGCATTTTATGGTCAATAAAGGGCTAATTGAAATTCTTATAACGAATTCTGAATTAAAACCAAATGATATTATAATAGAAATAGGAACAGGGATTGGAATATTAACATATTTTCTACTGAAAAATTGTAAAAAACTATATACTTACGAAATTGATCCATTATTTGCTTCTCTCGTTCGGAAAGAGTTTATAGAATTCGATAAGAAACTAGATATCATTTCCAAGGATTTTTTAAATGCAGAGCTCCCTTTTCATAATAAAATTATTTCAAATTTACCATATAACATATCTTCTCCCTTTTTTCATAAAATTAGTATGCTTGAACAATCCCCTGAAATAATAGTTGTTACCTTACAGAGAGAATTCGCAAAACACCTTTGTGCAGCTCCTGCAACTTCTAACTATAGTAAAATTTCAGTTTACCCTTCATATTTCTTCAATTTTAGAACTATTATTGAAGATATATCTCCTAATTCTTTTTATCCACCTCCAAAGGTATATTCAACCATAGTAAGAGGAGATCGTAGACAACCACCTAACGTTGTAAAAACTGCTGATTTTATCAACTTTTTAAATCATTTATTCTGTAGAAAACATAAAAAGGTAAAAAACAATCTTAAACCATATTTAAAAGAAAAATTTTCGTTTGAATGGAAAGACTACTTTTCAAGGTTAGAAGAGTTGGAAAATATGGAGAAACAACCAATTAATCTTAACAGAGATGAAATATTCTTGGTTTATAATGATATCAAGAGGAATATTCTTGATAAGTAGTTCATGGTAAAAACGGATAAACTAATGGCAAACCCGCTAAGAAAAATGGTACAGTTACTAAAAGGAATATTACTCCTGTAATTAACAAGTTAAATTCGAAATCCTTCTTATTTCTAATGAGTTTATCCCCCAACTGCAAAAGTATCATTGTTAATGATATTGCTCTGACTACCCAAGCGACTAGAACGAGAGAGGTCCAAAATAGATGATCTCCAGATTCAATCAATAATTGCCATCCACGAATATATTCATCCCATTGGCCTAGGAGTATTAAAATCATTTTCACAACATACCTATTATTTGAATTATCTAGTAAAATTATCTTATTAAATCCCTAATTATTTAATAGAGAAATATATCCTAACATTTAAAGGGTAAAATCCTAAAAACAATAAAAATAATTAGATTTATAGCATTAAAGCTTAAAAATAATCCTTTCCAAATTATAAATATAAGTATAGACTTAGTTTTCGTTTTCAATTCTAAGATCAAAATATTCTAGGTTGAATATTCGACTTTTCTTAGGAATAGAAACCATTTTCAGAAAAAAACATTTAAAGCTAAGGCAGATGTTGCCAAATCGGTAAAAAAAACTCTATGTAATTTATCAACAAAAAAATAAAGCTCTGAAGGTCTTTATTTCTATTGAAATTTACATGATATTAAAGAAAATATAAATCCTTGTCAAAGCGGAAGTGTATATTTGGAACTTGAGATAATTGAACAACATGAGAACTATATTAAGTTCGTTCTCTCCAATGTAACCCCAACTTTCGCTAATTCAGTACGAAGAATAATAATGAGCGAAGTTCCTACATTGGCTATTGATGAAGTAATCATAATTGAGAATACTACTCCCCTTTATGATGAGATAATCGCTCATCGACTTGGATTAATACCCTTAAAAACCGATCTTAACAGCTATATGAGATCAGAGGTCTGTTCCTGTAATGGTCAAGGTTGTACATCATGTGAAGTCTCTTTAACTTTAGAAAAAACTGGAACTCAAGAAGTTGAAGTTGTTTTTTCTGGTGATCTACTCTCTCAAGATCCCAAAGTTACCCCAGTACATCCTACAATCCCTCTCCTTAAACTTGCTAAGAATCAAAAAATTTTCTTAGAAGCTATTGCTCGATTAGGCAGAGGAATGGATCATGCCAAATGGCAACCTGTATCAACAGTTTCTTACAAATACTATCCTGTAGTTGAATTTAACCTAGATAATTGTACATATTGTGGGGATTGTGTTCACGTCTGCCCTCGAGATATTATTAAGATTGAGGATGATAAGATTAAAGCAGTTAATGTGATTAATTGTAGTTTGTGTAATCAATGTGTTGATATCTGTGAATTAGATGCTGTTAATGTGTCTACAACTGGAAGGGATTTTGTATTTATAATTGAGAGCACAGGTTCCTTGAAAACAAAGGAAATCTTATTAGAATCTCTAAAAGTTTTAAAAGAAAAGACTCAAACGTTTAAGAAACACGTGGACGATTTTTAAAGAGGGAAATAGAGTGACAATAAAAGGAAGAACTAACCCAAATATGTTATCCTTGATTAAAGAACTAAAAGTTTTATCTGCAAGTCAAAATGTTATGATTTGGTCTACATTAGCTTCTGAATTATCTAAACCTAATAGAAAAAAACCAGCAGTTAATTTATCACATTTAAATCGTATTTCATCATCTGGTGATATTCTTGTAATTCCTGGAAAAGTTCTGGGTTCTGGTGAATTCAAGCATAAAATTGAAATTGCTGCAGAATCTTTTTCAGAGAAAGCCCGTGCTAAACTCAATAATTCAGGGAGTCAATTGTTTTCAATCCAGGAGTTACTAACTAAATACCCTAAAGGATCAAATATACGAATAATAAAGTAGAAGGAAATGTGGTGAGAAAATGGATAATTTTATTTCTGAAAATGCAACAATAATCAATGCTGAATATTCGATTTTAGGGCGTTTAGCTAGTACTGTTGCTAAACGTCTATTAAAGGGCGAAGAAATTATAATAATTAATGCGAACAAGGTATTGATTTCTGGTAATCCAGATAACATTAGTTTGAGATATTTTCAAAGGTACAAAATTAAAACAAAAACAAATCCTTTAAGAGGTCCTTTTTATCCTAGAGAAACAGACCAAATTTTAAAACGAACAGTGCGTGGCATGCTTCCCTTTAAGAAAAGTCGGGGTAAGGAGGCCTTTAAGAAATTAATTGTCTTTAAAAATTCTCCTGAGATTTTTAATGAGAAAAAAGTAGAAGTCCTCCAAAATACGAAAGATCTGAGTAAAAAATCAGCTTATATAACATTAGAGGAATTAAATACGAAAATCTGAGGGATG
>WOR8_10000306_pt1 | contig 50213 bp, 37 predicted proteins | sample DeeMarSeWOR38_10_FD_19890 | JGI IMG/M metagenome (IMG submission 19890)
CCACCTAAGGGCAGATTATCCACGTGTTACTGAGCCGTCTGCCGAGGGCCGAACCCTCTCGACTCGCATGGCTTAGTCGAATCCCAATAGCAGTGACCTCCGGCAGGATCAACCGGAATCTAACACACTATTATTGTTATTTTAATTGGCAGGTAAACCAAAATTCACCAACACATATCAATCGTCAGATTCAAGAGTGCGCAAGATGCCCTTAGGGCATATTTTGTTTTCTTGAACCTCCACATCCATATTGTGGCCAAGGAACGAATTGACCCATTCATGGATGGTAAAATAACGTAATCTCATGGGTCGACCGGAATGGTCCTGGCCATAACCGAACTTTAGAAGTAATTTAAGCTATATTTAGTTTAAATATAAATACGTTTCGCCTTTTCGAAAAATTAAAAATTCAATTCTAATAAATCCAAAAATTTATTGTTGAACTAATCCAAAATTGAATTCAAAAAGTTCTGCAATTGTTGGCATACCAAGATATTTCCTAATACAAAAGCTTACTCTGGCCTTTATAATGGTATATTCATTACCAAAATCTATCTCACACCAGTTTTTATTCTCAAAACCACCTTCATATATCTTATGCCATGCATTATTATAATAAATTTCAACCTTTGTTTTATCACATCTATTTTCAATATATTTTGCATAAAACTTGATTTTATCACATTTTAAAGAGGAGGATAAAATAAGTTCCAAAGGATCTGTCCAATGCCAAGTAGATCCCCAATATATATCAGTGTAAGATGCAGTATTCAGGTTATTATCATGTGCATCATCTTCATTATTCCATTCAGATGGATTATTATGTCCTGAAGGTACAATCCACTTAGGATACAAAAAGACATCCATGTCATGAATTTCGCCTGCAACAATTTCTATTTGCTCCTCATATGTAAAATAATTATCCATTTCAAATTTAACTGTATAAGTACCTGGTTCTAAGTCAATTGAATAATACTCATCAGATGAAGAAGGATAATTATTGGGAAACTCTCCATAGTAATTAGTTGTTGTTACAATATCGTCCTCACTGGAAATTTCAATGGTAACTGTTGCTCCAATGATTACCTCGTTATTATCTATTGCATCATAAAGAACTCCACGAAGACCTCCATAACCAATTGGTGGCAAATATATGTCTCCTAGATATTGATAACCGCCTTGGATTGCATTAAAATCATTAATAATAACTGAGCTAAAACCAGCTTTACTTGCAGTAATATCATATATTCCTGGTGGAACAATTAGTTTAAACTTACCATTTTGAAAACCTAAATATTCCTCAGAATAAGTATAATACCCACCTGGTTCAGCTACTATTAGGACATTTGATATTCCCTTATGAGTAACAAAATCCCTAATATATCCATGTAAATCTGCATCTGTATCGTAAACTATAAACAGTTCACTTTCACAATCAAAATAACCATCTGCTTCAATGAAAATCTGAGCAGTACTATAATGTGTATTATAATCATAAGGAACTTCAAAAGCTATGAAACTTGCCTCACCATTGGAATTTGTATAGTTTGTTTTAACATTCTCAGTTCCATCAATATTAAATTGATGATATTCCACATATGCATTGCTTACTGGATTTTTACTTGTGGCATTGTTTACAAATACTTTAAACTCATCAAATTCATATAATTTATCAATATATTCAATATCAACATCCAATGCAAAACCTTTCATAACAGTCATTTCTGCGATATTACTTTTAGCAGCAACGGTTTTTAATTGGAAATATACTTTTACATAATCTTCTTCATTTTCAAATAGATTTGAAAAGTCATAATCAATTAATTCCTCGTAATTTATCCAATGATTTGGTTCTGAACCGGTATCCCAAATACCATCTCCATTCCAATCCCATCTCATCCATTGCAATTTGAACGCAAAACCCTCACTTTCTGAAATATCAAATGATACAACTGTATTTTCATAGGAAACCCCATATAGATTTCTATCAGGTATTGCTTTTGGGGTACAAGGCCATATTTCAGTTTCATGGTTACCAAAAATAAGTTTTGCAAGTCCGATATTTACAAAATCTATACTCCCACTTTTTCCCCAATCATAAGGCACCCAGAATTTCATTCCGAATAATTCTATTTCAACAAATTCACCCCAAATATAGAAATCATCTGCTTTCAATAACTCAATTTCAGCATAAAGTCCAACATCTAAATCAAAATAATCCACATATTTATTTATCTTGACGGCAATATTTCCGATTTCTTCATTCTTTGTATCAATAAACATATGCCCATTTGCACTGTTATCAATTGGTTCAGGGTTTATATCGAAATGCAATGTAAGATATTTTTGTGGATATATTGTAAACAGACTATCAATATTTAATTCATCTAATTTTGTATTATATATAATATCAAGTTGTTCCGTACAATTTGTAGTATCAAAAATTAATCTATGGGTTTGCGGTTGATCCTGCCACGAGGAACAATATTGTGAGAATAATTTTTGTTCTTGACCAGAATCCCCCTTCCACTCAAATGTAATATTTATAAATCGTGAGAGACCCGCAATATCTACTGAACCATTTCCCCCAATTGTTAATTTGCCATCCAACATTCCAAGATACCATTCATTGAAATCAGCTTTTAATTCTACTAAATCAACAATGAATTTCCAATCACTTGTAGATAATTTGATAGAGAACAAATCAAATTGTAATGGTTCATCAGTGGTAATTGAAAAACCTCTATCCCCTTGGCCTCGCTGACGAAGTAGAATTGTTATATCATTATCATAAACTCTATCGGTTTTAAATAGTGATAAAGACAAACTAAATTTCCTAAGTTGCAAAACAAATCTTACAAAAGTTAATTCAAATATTCCATTATTAATTTTTAATTCCTTATCGAAATCATCATCTGTTATATTAATCCAGTTTGCCTTAAACTCTCCAGGTAGCATTGAGATTACACCAAATTCTATGTCTCTTTCTATTCTTAGAAAATCTATTCCTTCAGAAAATTCAAGAACTGAAAATTCTAATTCCGCAGAGTTAGATATATACAAAGAACCACTATCATTATTCATTTCAAAATCAAAGTAGGTTTCACCAGGATAAACTATTGAAGCATCAAGGAATCTGATTTTATAAAAACCCTTTCTAAGCGTTAGACCTGTAAACTCACCAGTTACATCTTCGTTATCAATAAAGATCCAGCCTTCTTCTTGGACTTGATCTATAAGCCAATAAAATGATATTTCCCCTGGTTCTAATTCCATTTCACCAATTGTCATAATTTTATCAAAACGGCTAATATAATGATTAACTATTTCTAATAATTCAAATGAACTTTTTTCAAGAATATTTAGACTAAGGAACGAAGAAGAATCGTTATCAGGAGCAGGTTCATAGTATAAACTAAAGTTTACATCAATTGAGCTACTAATTAAATCAATTCTTTGTAGTATATTAAAGACATCGAAGAATCTTTCAAATGTTATCTTCCATGAAGCAGCAATATCTGCTGTTAGATCGATATATTCTTCCTTCTTCCATTCTAGAATTAAATATTCATGATCATTTCTTCTGTAATCTGCGGTCAAAGATCTTAAACGGGTTCCTATTGGAATTTCTGTATTTGGTGTTATGAATCTAATATATGCATCCTTTAATGTAAAAGAACCATTCAAATCTGAATGACGATCGAATTTTATACAGCCCTCACTTCCATTTCCAGATATCTTCATCTTCAAGAAATTATCTGAAGATCTATTCCATTTTAGTAATCCAATTCCTGCCTCAAAGTGTATCATAGATTGACCAGACCCTTCAATAGAACCTTTTAAACCTGATAGTTCAAACCAATCGATACCTCTTTCCGATCCTATATTCCAGTTGTATTCATCTGATAAAATAAATGTTTGGAAAACAGCACAACCATTACTTAATGAAAATGAATCTAATTCAATTTTCAATGTTAAATTTGTATAATTATTTAACCTAATATTATCAAATTTAAATTCAAATCCTTCGATCGAGAAAATAGACCCGCCATAATCTAACTCAAAAATATTTTCTTCTGAATCTAACAATAAATTATAACTACCATCTAGAATAGATATTAAATCAGATCTAATATCAATTTTTTCAAAAGAATCGTTTATAAATTGGAAGATAAAATCTTCTATTTCCAAGCTCCGGTTATTACTAGAAACAATTTTAACAAATCCATTCTCTTTATTCCACCATATATCAAAGGTTAAATCATCTGAATAAACTGTAAATATACCTGAAAGAAGTATTCTATTTCCAGTACTGTCAAATAAAACTTCAAAATCAATCGGATAATTTTCAATTGCCATATCAAATTTCAATTGTAAATGGTTTTCTTCGATTATAAAAGAAAATCCATCACCACCGGGAATTAGTGGTTCCCAACTATTGTTTACCAAATGATAGATACTTCCATCTCCATAAATCTGCAAGAATCCTTTATAGAGTGGACGACTTGATAAATTGAGGAATACTTGGAATTTGTCTGCCCTTAATGAAGCATGATTCAAACGAATTCCTTTATCACTTTCAACAGAAGGAATTGTTATATTTGAGATATTATTGAAAAAATCTATAATTTCATTTATTAATTCAGAGCTTACTTTTGATTCAATATTTAAACCTACAGTTGAGTTTTTGGTATCTATCAATAAATAGTTTATACCATCCACATTTATTCCTGGATTATATTCTAAATTGAAATATTCTATTGCATTATCTAAAGATATGTTAAACTCAAAAATATTTGAAATTTCTGCTCCAATCTCAAAACCTTGTATTCTTTTTGTAACAAGTATTTCTAAATACAAACCAATAAATCCAAGGACAAATGAAAATCTTCCCTCACCTAATTTTAGATTATCTAGGTATGCTTTAGTATATTGATTATCAATAGGAAAATTGGGAAATTTAATATGTATGCTTCCTAAGTTGAAATAGGTATCAACATCATTTTCAAACTTAAAACCTAGAAAAGATATGCTATTGTTTATTCTACCTAAAGGTATTATTATTTTTGAATAACCACTAAATGTAAGGTTTTCAATTTTAAAAGTAGTAGTTGGTAAACCTGAAAGATTTGGTAAAAATAAACTAAGTATTAATTCAACAAGTAAATCTACATTTTTATACTCAAATTCGTAAAGATCCAACTCTCCATTTATTGCATCAAAACCAAATGAAATATTTCCCCAAGAAACATTTACTTCTGTAGGAGTATATATTGTTTCTATATCTCTACTTATGTTTAAGAAACCAAATTTAGCCGTACCGATAGTTTTTGCTGCAATTTTTATACTTCCAATAGGTGTTGTTGCTGTTATATTTTTTATTTCAAAATCCAGTTCTACATCTGTTAATTCAAAAGATAATGTGAAATCTGATGAGTCGATAAATTTTGGTTTTTTTGTAATGTAGGAATTTATTGGTGTAGATAAATCTACATCAAAACCAGAGTAACCTTTCAAATAACCTGATAATTTTTTAATTTCAAAAATTGTGGTATCATTCCTACCTAAGAAGAAGTACATATTTTCAATGCTTAAGTTAATATTATTTTCAGAGTGAAAGATAAGAGATGAAAGATTCCTATCATCCCATATAGCTTCAAAGAATGCAGATTTATCCCCATGATCGAGATGAAAATCTTCTATATTTAATATCAATTCAACTACAGATGAATTAACTTCCTTTGAAAAATTAAATGAAAAATTAAGGTCAATATAGCTTTGTCCACCAAGAAGCTCTATAAAGAAATATCCAGATTCATTACAGGCTTCTTTAATATGAATATTTCCGTATAAATGTGGAACATAGAAGTCTATTATGTCCCCATAAAATATATGAAAATTTTCTAGACCAAAAAACATACCTGAAACATTTATCTTTGTAATATTGTATCTTGATTTTTTTATTGTATACCAAGATATATTCAGACCACGGTTACCTGTCTTTGTTAGTATTTTTCCCTTGAATCCTCCTGTAATATTATTTATTGTAAACAATCGATAAGAAGAATAGGAAAAGTTTCCCTTAAAGTAGAAATATCCCCAAGATTTATCCTCAGCTATATAATAATCAAATCCGCCTGATTCACAAAAGAATTCAATAATTCTAGATGTATTTCCAACAAGTATTATATCTTGTGGTGGAGACCATATGCCATTGAAACCCAATGATACGTTATAGAGATCGATTCCATTTATAACATTTAGTTCACATAAAAACGTAATATTTCCCTCATCTTTAACATATGAGAAATTTACAAGTATACTACCATTTTTTTCTTTAAAAAGTCTATCTGCCTTGATTCCAAAATCCCCTGAATCAAGTTGAATCATCATATTGAAATCTTCAAGAGTGAATGATTTACTAGCAAGAGAAAACTGAACCTGTTCGTTTAATAGTTTACCAAAGAAAATCTCAAATGGTTTGTCAAAGAATCTGGTCAAGTTGAATGATAAATTAAATGAGGTGTTTACTTTTGTATAAGATAAAGAAAATGTAACATCTACAGCACATCTTTCAAAAATAAAGTAGCCATCGTCTCTATCAATTGATATTGAACAATCAATATTTTCATTTGATGCAATATTAAAATCAAATGATCCGTTCATAACTAATTCAAAATGGCCATTTAATGAAATACCAGTACCATCTGTATAAAAGCTAATGTCAACCTGTTTTTCTTTTAGGATATTTCTTTCCCAATCGATTCTAGCTTGGGTTGGTAAATCCTTAAAATATACAAAATTTCTCGGATTTGTGATATCATCACATATTCCTATTTCAGTGGGTGGATTTCCATGTACATCAAATTCTATATATCCCTCTTTACCTTGATCCACAGTAAAAGTAACCTTCTCTGGTAGGTCTTTAACATATCCATTTATTTGTGTGTTATTTTTTTCAAAAGAAACTGTCATATCAATTTTTGTTTTTTCAGATACTTCCCTTACAAATTCAAATATTCTTCCCCCAAGTAATCCATTTCCACCTATTGTAAGTTTTGATTTTACAGCAGGATCATACATTGTTCTTGAAATAACTTCAGATACAATATATTCTGCTTGAAAATTTGTATAACTTAATATTAGAGCAAGTTTTGAATTTCCAACACTGCTTCCGGGTTTTAATAATCCAACATGTTCAGGTCTTTCTCTTATTCTCCATATATTTGGTAGATATTTGTATGTTATTGAGCATTGACTTGGTATCTCTTCATCCTTAGGAGATTCATAACCTATTCGAATACGATCTCCTTTTTGTTTTTTAAATAAGACCCCTGGAAAATATAGCTCTCCATATGCTTCAAAAGATGCATCAATATCTGGAAAGCCTTCAAGTCTTTTAATCAAATATTCAAAATTTACTGACACAGTTAATTCTTTTTCTAGAAACGGATATAATCGAATCTTGACACTGATATCATATATTCCATCTCCATTTACATCAATATCAACAAATCTATACAACTTAAGATAATGTTGTGACTCATATCCAGAATAATTTGTATAAAACATAAAAAGTGATGCTTGTACAATTCCCTTATAAGTTAAATATCTTTTAATAGCATCAGATAGAGTATATCTTCTGAAGGTTTTTGGATCCCTATCTAATGTTATTTCATTTAATTGTTTATTATCATCTTCAGTATTTAATTGGTGATTTTTTTCTGATGCTTTATCTAATAAATCTCTTATTTTTTGTTTAATTTGTAGGATTCGTTCTTTTATTGTTGTTCCAGATAAATCATTATCAATATTATTTTCTATAGCTTCAAAATCATCACTAGTTGATGATTTTGTTATAAATACACTTGAAGAAGAAACAGTATCCATTATTGTCATAACTAGAAAAAATACTACAAATAAACTGATAACCTTTCTTAATTTTATTAAAAAGGCAATATTTAAATTATTTTCTTTTTTTGAGATTTTAGTCATATGGTTATCCTCAAGATATGACAGTAGATATAATTTACCCCATTTTCCAAATATTTGAAATTTTCAAATTGATATGTATACTATTATATTTAATACTATATATAGCTTATTATACAATTATATAAAAATATGAATAGAGAAATTACCATATTAATTTGTTTATTGTTTTAAAAAAAAATTTGTCGCTGTCACCCAACAAAATAAGATGTTGGGTGTAGCTACAATTCTATTCCAATAAAGCAGCAGTGGAATAGTACTGCAACGTATATCGCGACAATTTTTTGACACCATGGTTGTCCTCTTATCATCTCTTGACTTTTCGTCTGATTGATCAAAGAGGGACCCTTGTATGATATCAATTTGTCACCTTGACCTTGCTTCTCCAATCATTTTAATCATGGAAATCTTCGAATCAAGGTAATTTTTAATATATAAAAAGTATTAATATTGGTTTTGGTAGGAAAATTGTTATCTATACATATTGATTTTTTTCTTTAAAATTAAAGCTTCTTTTCTTGAAGCTTTTGAAAAATTCATTGTTGTATCTGCATAAATAATTCCTCTTGAAGAGTTTATAATTGCATTTTCTTTGTTTTTATTTGTTCCAAATTTAATTGTCTTTTCAACATCTCCACCTTGTGCACCTATTCCTGGTATAAGCATAGGGATTTCATCACCTAAAATCTCACGTATTGTTTTTAATTCAGCTGGATATGTTGCACCAACTACAGCGCCACAAATACCTAAATTATCCCATTCGCGTATTTTGTTTGCTACTAATTCATATAATGGTTTTTTTGATATTTTTACATCTTGTAAATCTATTGCTGAAGGATTTGAAGTTCTACATAAAATGAAACTACATTTATCTCCGTACTCAAGAAATGGAACAATTCCGTCTTTTCCAAGATATGGATTGATTGTCACTGCATCAGCTCCAAATGTTTCAAACATACTCTGAGCATATTTTCTTGCAGTATTACCAATATCATTTCTTTTTCCATCAATTATAATCACAATATCATCTGGAATAAACTCAATAGTATTCTCTAAAATTTCTAAACCATTTTTTCCTAAAACCTCATAGAAAGCCATATTTAATTTGTATGCACATACAAGATCCTTAGTTGAATCAATTATTTTTTTATTGAATTCTAAATAAGGATTCTTACTATTTTTAAATAGATGTTTTGGCATCTTATCTTTATCAATATCAAGTCCGACACATAGAAGGCTATTATTTTTTTTAACAATTTTTTTAAATTTTACCTTGAAATTCATATGATTCAAAATTTTGTTAATAGGATATCATATATAAAAAGATACTATCTAGTTAGATATTTAATTGATTATAGAATACAGCCTAATAAAATGAAAATTATCTTTGGAATATGCTCATGGGGACTTGGACATGCAACTAGATCTTTGCCTATTATTAGAAAATTAATATATGAAAATAATGAACTAACAATAATATCCCATGGAAGAAGTCTTGAGCTTTTAAAAAAAGAGCTCGGGGCCGATATAAAATATTTTGATATACCAGATTATCCAATGCTCCTTTCAGAAAATTCAAGACAGTTTCTTGCAAAAAGCGTTGTTTATTGGCCTTCATTTATTAAAAGTATGGAATCAGAGCTGCAGAAACTAAAAAAAATTCTTGAAAAACAAAAATGTGATAGGATTATTTCTGATTCCCGTTATGGATTGTATAGCAGGTCAATTCCTTCATTTTTTATATCACATCAAATTAGAATAATGAATCCTCTTAGAATAAATATGTTTGAAAGAGGTAGTGAAATTTTTAATCTTTTCTTTTTTAAAAGATATGCAGGAGTGATTATTCCAGATTATAAAGATGATAATCTTTCTGGAGATCTTTCTCATAATCTTAGAAGAATAGATGAAAATAAAATCCATTATGTTGGTGTCCTATCAGATTTTAAGAAAAGGAAAACAAAAAAAGATATTGATTATCTAATCTCAATTTCAGGTCCTGAACCCCAACGAACAATGCTTGAAAAAAAACTTGTATCGCAAGTAAATGATCTAAATGGTAAAATTGTAATAACTCTTGGAAAAACTGAAAAAAACGATATTTTAAATAAAAAAAACATTGAATCTTATTCATTTCTTTCTAAGGAAAAAAGAGAGGATTTTTTAAATCGTACAAAACTGGTGATATCTAGAAGTGGATATTCAACCATTATGGATCTTGCAGTAATTGGAACAAAGGCTCTTATGATTCCAACACCAGGACAAATTGAACAAGAGTATCTTGGGCAGTATCACAATAAAATTAAAACATTTTTTTCTGTTAACCAAGACAGTGTTAATCTAAAAAGAGATGTTGATGAAGCGCTAAAAAGAACTGGTATTAAAAGAAAATGTGATGTTGAAAAATCAGTTGATAACATAATAAATGTTATAACAACAGTTGAAAGAAGTCCTTTTGCATAGAACTATTTTATTAAGGGTAATTTTATTTAAGGTAAAAATAAAGAGTGAAAGGATGAATGCTATTGCCAGTCAGGGAAAGAAAAACTTACTAAGAAACTGGATTTTCTGGGCTTTGATTTTTATTACAGGTTTTGCAATAATCATAAGGTCTTATCCTGCTTGGACTAACGCTGCCTGGGGGTGTGACTTTGGCATATATCTTGGTCTTACTAAAACAGTTTCAGAAACAGGTCTAATATTTCCTGCTTATTCAGGTTGGGGTAGTTCTTATAATGAGTTCCCAGTACTTTATTCAATAAACTCTATTGCTCATTTTATTACAGGAATTGACATTTTAGTAATTATGCCAAAACTTACACCCGTTTTTGGTGGGCTTTCTGTTTTGGTATTTTATTTTGTCGCGCGTGAGCTTATAAATGATAAAAAAATTGCATTAATTTCCACTTTGTTTTTTTCTGTCATTCCTTTTCATGTCTATCAAACAAGTCATGCTTCTCCATTAACTATTGGACATTTCTTTATGATGGTGTGTATGCTTTTTTTCTTAAAATTTAGAAAGAATTCAAAATATCTATTACCTCTTTTAATCTCTTCAATCCTTCTTATTATGTCTCATCATCTCACAACTTATTTTTACATAATCATTTTGATTTTTATTGTATTTTTAGAAAATGCTAAATCAAGTAAATGGACTAAGACTTTTAAAAAAGATATTTTGTATCTATTATTGATTAGCGCTACTACTTTTTCTTATTGGGCATTTGTTGCAACAACAGTTTATGAAAGTTTTGTTCGATCAGGTTTTTCAATTGGTGGAATACGCATTGGTTCATTTTTTGTAATTTTATTATTTTATATTTTATTCTTTACAATGTTTTGGATGATAACAATTTTAAGAAAGCAATATAAGACAACTAAAAAAATAAAACTGTTAATTGGTGGAGTATATAATAAAATTAAACTTGGATTAAAAACACCATTTATAATTTACAATAAAAAAATGAATAACGAAAAAGTTGGTGAAATCTACTGGTATAAAAAACATAATATTCATAATAGATTTTTTATAAAGTTTTCATTGACCCTTATTTCAAGTGTTTTAGTAATGGTAATTTTTACAGTTATATCTATACCTTGGATTAATGACACCTTTACTTCTGAATCCATAATATTTTCTTTTCCATTTTTAGTAATAATATCATTTGGAGTTGCTGGTTTTAGTTATACTTGGAAAATGAAAAATGGTTTGTTTATATGTGGTTGGATAATTGCAGTTATGATATCTTTTGTTTATGCAATTATCAGTAGTAACAATATTTTGCTACCTCACAGGCATATCGAATATACTATGGCCCCACTTGCAATAATTGCTGTCTTTGGACTCGGGGGTATCTTTTCAGATCCGACTTTCAAAAAATTATTGATTAAATTTAAAAGAAAAAGGAAATTTTTTACAAAAGCCAAATCTAAAAGAAGGATTTTATCAAATAAAAATCCAATTTTACAGTTATTTATAATATTATTAATTATCACTTCACTTTCTGCAACTCCATATCTTGCACATAAAACATTAAATGCATCTGATGAGCGAATTACTTCAGAAAATATCGCGGTTTTTGAATGGATGGACGAAAATTTGGATAAGAACCATAGTCTTATAGCATCGGATCATCGTCTTGCAAGAATGTCCGAAGCTTATGGATTTAACACAACAAAAGATGAGACAGAGGAATTATGGGAAGCAGAAAGCATAGATGAATATATTGATGAGCTATTAGGAATTGGAAAAAATCATACTAGAATAACACATATCATAATTGATAACATAATGAAATATGATGTAGTTCATGTTCATTTTGGTGAAATTAGATATATGGTAAATGATTCAAGGGAAGACGAATCAAAATATGCATCATATGATAAATTTTTAAAAGAACCTTTTAATCTAATATATAGAAACGAATCTATTGAGCTAGATAAAGTTACTCAAGAACCGATTCGTTGGACAGAAATATTTGAGGTAAATTGGACTTATCTAGAAAAGAATAACTATATACATTAGATTATCGATTTTTATTTTCAGAGTGTTTTTTCAAAACCTTTTCATAGATTTTCTCAAATTTTGCTGCTATTGATTCCATTGCATGATCTTTTATTAACTCAAGACTTTTTGCACCCATTTGCTTTTTTAGTTTCTCATCTTTTAGTATTTTTACTATGGATCCGGCCATCTGTTCACTATTTTTTGATTTAAAAACAAAACCATTATTCATACTTGCAAGTTCATGAAGTGCTCCTTTATCAACTACCACTATAGGTAGACCAGAGGCAACTGCTTCCATTGTTACAATACTTTGCAATTCTGCCTCTGATGGCATTGCAAAAACATCTGCAATAGAATAGATATTTGGATAATCATCCCAATCAAGGAAATCTGTAAAAGTTGTGTTTTTAATAACATTTAATTCTTTAGACAATCTAATTAAATTTTCTTTATATTCGCCCCCTGATCCAACCAAAAGGAAATGAGCATCAACTTCTTTTAGAACATGTGGGATTGCATTGATTAAAACATCGAGATTTTTTTCCTCGTTTATTCTACCTGTATAAAGAACTATATTTTTCTTAGGTAATCCGAATTTTTTCCTAAGATATTCACCATTGTTTTTCGGATTAAATAAATCTGTTTTTAAACCATTAGAAATTGGTGTAATATTTGTAATTAGACCCCTTTCTTTGTACATATCTGCTCCAGTTTTTGTCGGTATCGTTGCCCAGTCTACAAGATTAAAAAAATAAACTAGATATCTCCATGAATAATTTTCAATTCTCTCCTGGTTTTTTAGCTTGTGAAATGGTGTTATCATATTTCCAGGTAGTATATGAATAGAACCAACAACTGGTATTCCTTGCTTTCTTGCACAAATATATGCACTAATACCTATAGGGTATGGTGAACAAATATTCACAATGTCAGGTTTAAAATTTTTAATAATTTTTTTAACTTGGAAATAAGGAAATATTGAAAAATGGTATCTACCCTTCATATACAAAGGTAATTTTACACCTTTAGTTCTATAAATAGTTGTACCATTATCTTTCTCTATCTTATTTTTATAAGTAGAACCAGGTGCGATTACACATACTTCATGACCTTGTTTTTTTAATTCAAGTGTCAAGTTATGTTGAGCTACAGCTCCTCCATCTATATTTGGATAATATGATTCTGTTGCAAGTAGTATTTTCATATACCTTCAAAATCCGTAAAACCAAATAATTTCCAATTGATAAATATTGTTTTTATTTAAAAATATAAGGGCTTAATGAAGAAATCAATGAAATTGGTGAAGCAAAAGAATCAGTTGCAAAATATTGATACCAACCACAACATCTATTACAATTCTCCATATTTTCTCTTGCTTTTTTTGCATTTTCTGTTTTTAAAAAATCCATAAATGATCCTTCAGTGAAGTTGTATATTCTTTCACCAACAGTTCTACATGGATAAAAAAGGCCACCATCAGAATCTATTATAACAGACGAACTTGAACAACCATGTTGTTTGTTAATGTTTTTTAAAAAACCTGTTGGTGTTGTAATTGTATATGGATATTTCTTTTTTAGTCTAATTATTTCTTTTCTAAATTCTTTTGGATCAGGATAGTAGTCATCTGTACCATCAAGATGACACGCCGGCATTACAACAGTTCTTGCTCCAACGTCAAATACACTTTTTACTTTTTTTTCCAGAGCAGACATTGTATCCCTAGTAACAACAATCTGAACACATATCTCTGGTCCATAACTCTGAAACTCTTTAAGTCTATTAAAAAATTCAAGATTATTATGTCCTTCATCAATACTTATATGAAGATAATCAATATATTTGCCATATTCACTCATTGGTCTTTTATCAAGAAGGTGTCCATTTGTTGTAAAAAAAAGTATAAATGGTTTTTTATGGGCATATTTGAGAATCTCTCCCAAATCCTTTCTAATTAATGGGTCACCACCCTCTATACTTAACACAATGATACTTGAGTTTGATATATTATCAATAACTTTGAATACATCTTCTTTTTTTAAATCAGGAGTGTCCTCCATCCATACATTACAAAACTCACATTTTAAACCACATTTATGAGTAACCTTATAAGAAGCATAAAATGGGTAAATACAATCTCTTGAAATATAATTGTTTAATGCATATCCCAATGTTTTTAGATATTTCTGTTTAGGTAATTTTTTCATAAAATTTCACTGCTAAGATTTGAGCAATATACTAATTGCTGAAAAGGTTTTTTGTTTATTTTTTAAAATAATCATAAATGAAATATACAATTCTTAAATTAACACTTTCGTGCAAAAAAAGAAAAAAAATAAGACTCTAAAAATTCCAATTATTTTAAGTGTAACTTTTAGTGTTGCAATAATTATTCTTATTTTGATATTCACAGTCGATGCTAAAACTTTAGATCAATTATCAGTTATTTCAATAAAATATGAATATTTCGCTATTGCCATTTTATTAAATATCCTTTATTGGGTTTTATGGGGAGCACGACTCAAAGTTCTTGCCAATACAATGGATAAAAGCGTAAAAATTAGCTGGTTAGAATCAACAAGAATTGTTATTGCAAATTTGTTTCTTGCTTGTATCACTCCATCAATGGCAGGTGGTGAACCCGTCAGGATTCATCTCTTGAATAAGGATGGTATGAGTATTGGTTGTGCTACAGCAGCTGTCCTTGGTGAAAGACTGATGGATGCAATATTTATTTTGATATTAGTTCCTATTGCATTATTTATTTTTAGAGAAGTAAGAGATCTTGGTTTTATTAGTCTTGGGCTTACCATTGGTGTTATTTTCTTTATTTTACTTCTTATATTTTTTATATATGCAATAATTAGACCTGAAAAAACAAAGTCTTTTTTAATTGGTATTAATAAAAAATTTAGTAGATTTTCAAAGAAAAAAGATATTGGAAAAAAAATAGTTGAAAGAATAAATTGTGAGGTTGATAATTTTCATAATAGTATGTACTCTTTTTCTAGGGGAAATAAAAAATCTTTGATTTTTGCAAGCTTATTGACTGTTTTATTTTGGTCTTGTGGATTCATGATTCCGTCTATGATACTTTTAGGTCTTGGTTTGCCGCCTTTTTTTGTGGAATCCTATGCTGCACAGATTTTGTTACTTGTAATTATTATGATGCCAACAACTCCTGGTAGTGCCGGTGTTACTGAAGTTGGTATATATGGTTTATATGGTGTCCTAATCGGTACTGCCCAAAATACTCTTATTGGGGTTTTCATTGTGTTATATAGATTTGTAACGTTTCATATGAACCTGATTGCAGGTGCATTCTTCCAATATAGGATATTCAAGTCTGTTGCATCATTTTCTCTTGATATGATTAAAAAATCTGACGAAAAATGTGAATCTAAATAAAATTTAGGCGTCACATTTAAAAATGGGTATTATATTTCCCACTTCCTATGCAAAAGGCAGAGAAATGCATTTCATGCGGAAAAGGACTTCTAGAAAAAGGTTCAACAACCTTTCTATGCCCATCTTGTTCTGAAATAATTGGTCGTTGTGCAAGTTGTAGAGAACAAAGTGTTAAATACGTCTGTCTGAAGTGTGGATTTACTGGACCTTAGGGGGAAGCATTTTATGGGAGAAGTAATTGGACTTATTCGAGTAATGCCTGGTGAAGTATTAGAAGATGATAAACTACAAAAAATAATTGAAAAAATAAAAGCATTGGTTAAACCACCAGCAAAACTTGGAAATATTGAAATTAAACCTATTGCTTTTGGATTAAAAGGACTAAATGTAACAGTTGCTGTTCCAGATGATGCAGGTGGAATCGATCCAATAGCTGAAAAAATCGCTGAAATTGAAGATGTTGATAGTGCTGAAGTAACTGATGTTGGACGAACTTAAATTAAATTTAGCAACTTATTTCTTTTTTATTTCCTTTTTTTAGTCTTATAAAGTATAGTACAAGAATTGTTGGACCAAAAACCCAACCAGCATATAGAAATGTTTGACTGAAACTTAAGATAGTGACAAGTGTTCCTGTTAGCATTCCGCCACCATTTAAGCCAATATTTGCTATTCCTGTGAAAATACCATATTGAGTCGCACCAATTCTAGGATTTGTTATATCCATAAAAAGTGCACATGAAACAGTTGAATGACCACCCATCAGAAATCCAATTATTCCATATATTATTGATAATTTCCACCAGTTATTTGAAAAAATAAGGGAGGCTGTAAAAATTGCATTGAGTCCAAGTAAAATATACAAAGTCTTTTTTCTTCCGAATATATCTGTAGCTATTCCTCCAACTATCGATCCAATAGCAAGAGTTACAGGTAAAATTGCTGCAATAAGACCGATTTGAACATCAGCCAAACCAAGACTGTCTCTCATATAAATAGGTATAATAAAAGAAAGCATTCCTTCGTTCATGAAAACAAGGGGTGAAAAAAGAGTAACCAAAAGTGTTGTTTTCTTTTTGAATTCTTTTTTAATAATTGGTATGATTTTTGATCTAGTTTTGAACTTTAATGTTTCTTTAACTATAAAAGGAAAAATAAGTAGAATTAAAATTATTAATCCATTTGTAAAATATGCTAGACCATAACCAAATTTTGAGCCTATAAAAGGAAGTAAAACTGCTCCTATTGCCCAAGCAGAATATTGACCTGCAAACATAGATCCATTTATTTTTCCCCTATCTTCATCAGTTGAAATATCTATTGCCCAAGCATCAGTTGATACATCAATAAATCCTATCCCAACATGGCTTATAAAAATCAGCAGTGCAAAGGGTATCAAAGATATACCAGGATTTACCATTGAGGCAAGAAACATTGCAAATACAGATAGTAGTCCGCCAAAAATAATAAAGGTCTTTCTTCCAAACTTTATATAACGGTCAACTATTGGCCCCCAGACAAATTTCAAAATCCAGGGAATATTAACAACTCCAACAATTAGGGTCGTAATTGGTATTGATATTCCTTGTTCACGAAGGTAAAGAGATGTAACAACTGTTGTTATTGCTATCATCAAACCTTCTGCAAAATATAGATTAAAAAATAGCATATATTTTAGAAATCTATGTTTTATAGGATCAATCATAATATTGCTCTAAAGCTTACAGATATATTCAATAAAATGTAATTATTTATATTATTTAAAGTATATTTTACGATTCTTACCAAAAAAATATTTATAAAAAAAAATTTAACTATGATGCTTTATCAGATTTTGTTAGGTGAAATGACTCATTTTTTATAGAATCAAGACCAATTTCTGTAGGATAATAAACTGGATATGCTGAGTTACTTGTGTCACCGTCTATTAGCTCTGCCAAATACATTTTTTTAATATGCCATTTAACTGTATGATGGTTTAGTTTCAGAGCATTTGCTATCTCAAGTAGATGCTTGCCAGGGTTACTTGATAGATAAATCATAATATTTCTAGCATTCTTATTTCTTAAAATCGACTCTGCTATTGCTTCTCTTCGTGCATCAATACCGCCTTCAACCAGATAAAAAACCTTTTTTCCACCGATAACTCTACTTCTAACTAGATTTGTTTGTTCAAGTTTACGTAAATGCCATGCTGCATTACTAGGTTTTAAATCAAGTTCTCTTGCAATTTCTCTAAGATGAGACCCTGGAAACTCGTCAATAAAATTATAAAGATTCATTCTTACCTCTGTATTTAACACATTTTCCGGTGTAACATATTTTATTCCACCCATAGTTAGAATTGTAATAATTGTTGCAATTGCAGCAATAAGTAGTGCAATAGATATTCCAATATCAAAAGAAGGAATTAATGAATCAGCAGCAGCTACAAGCTGTGCTATAAAAATCGAGGAAAATAAAAGCATGACTAATACTATTGTGCACTTTCTAAATATATGCAAGCTACATCCCATTCCTAGTAATATGAAATATAATCTAATAATTATTTAAAAAGTTTACTTATGTGTAAAAAAACCTGTCAATTTTTTATTTACATTTTCAACTCTAACAAAACCAAATCTTTCAAATTGAACTATCTCCTCTTTTTTAATATTAGAGATAGATTCTTCAGCATAACCCTTTACTTCTTCTAGACTTTTATTATTAAATTTATCATTTATAAAAAGTAAATGAGGAATAAATACATTTAAATTGACAAATCTATCTGTTGTCCATTGTATTTTTAGTGAATCAGGAATCAATTCCTCACTAACAAATTCTCCAATAATATTATTGTTTTTATTTATTATTTTAACATTGAAAAGATCTTTTAACCTAAAAATATCCCCAACCTTCAATTTTTCCATATCTTGCTTTTCAACATAAAATATTTTATCAGTTTCAATTGTTCTACTACCTAGTTTTTTATCTCGTGGGTAATAATCTATTTTCTTCTCCTTATGAGGGGCGTTATCAACTGTAAGCTTTACCGGATTACTGACATAGAAATATCGTTTGGTTATTGGATCGATAATCTTTCTATTTGCCGCTTCCAATAGACCAAAAGTTACAGATGATTCAACCTTTGAAATTCCTTGTTCAATAACAAATTTTTTTATTGCTTCAGGTAAAATCCCACGTTTCTTAAGTCCTCTTAGTGTGGGTAACCTGATATCATCATAACCTAGAACGTCTCCTTTGTCAATTAAAGGCTTTATTTTACGTTTTGAAACAGGCATTCCCTCAATTGATAATCTAGCAAACTCCATAAGATGTGGCTTTCTAATTCCCAACAAATCAAGAAGTTTGAAATAACATTCATCTCTTAGTTCATATTCTTTGGTTCTAAAAGGATGAGTGACACCACTTAAGCTATCTTCTACAGCTCCAGAGAAATCATAAGTTGGCCATACACGGTATTTATCACCCTGCAAAGGATGCTCTTTTTCTATTATCCTAAATAATGTTGGATCTCTCATTGCTGTATTAACGCAAGTCATGTCTCCCCTGAGTCTAAGAATTGCACCCTGTATTGAGGAGGAAATCATTTCTTTCCAAATATCTAAACTTTCTCCAGACTCAATACATCTGCAATCACATTCTTTTCCATTAAAACGACATTCTTTTATAAAATCAGAATCACAAGTACAGACATATGCATGATCTTGTCTTATCAGTTGTTCAGCTAATTTGTAATGTTTTTCAATATTGTCTGAAGTATTATATTCTTCATCCCAATCTATACCAAGCCATTTAAGATCCTCTTTTTGTGCATCATAGAATTCAAGATGAGCATTATCTGGATTGGTGTCATCAAAACGTAAAATGAATTTTCCATCATACATTCTTGCATATTCATAATCAACAATTGCAGCTTTTGCATGACCGATATGCAAATATCCATTTGGTTCTGGAGGAAATCGAGTAACTACCCCTCCTTTTTCTCCATTGGGAAGATCTGGTAAAGAGAAATCTCTTTCCTTTTTTTCTTTTTTTAAAAGCTCAGGGGCAATATCTTCTAACTCTTTTTTTTGATTATCTAAAGTTAGATTGTTTACTTCCAAAGTAACTCTATTAATAATTGGAATTAATTCTTTTGGTGAAAAACCCTCTTTTTGTAAAACAGCTATTACTTTTCCAATTACTGCTTTAGGATTTGCTTTTCCATTAAACTGAACGGCATTCTGAAGAGCATAAATCCTTGCAGTTTTTCTAATTTTTTCCTCTGCCATAATTTTTCTAATTTTCTCTTTTTATTGAATAATCAGCAAGTTCTATTAGAAGTTGCTTAGCATCTGAATCAGGAATCTTATCTAATGCATTTTTTGCTTTAGTGATATAATTCAAAGCCGTATTTTTCGCATAATCAATTGATCTCAACTTTTTAAACAGGTCAAAAACTTGCTTGACCTCATCTTCAGTTGCATTAATATTTCCAAAAATACTATCTAAAAAAATTTTATCTTCACCATTAGCATTGTTTAAACAATGAACCGCGATAAGTGTTTTTTTACCATTTCTAATGTCATTTCCAATGTCTTTACCAAGTGTTTCCTCATCACTGCTTATATCTAAATAATCATCCCAAATCTGAAAACCCAGTCCAGCATTTAATCCGTACTCATTTAATGCATTTATTTCTTCTTTAGTGCCTCCACCTACAATAGCACCAGCTTCAGCAGCATATTGGAAAAATACAGCAGTTTTCTTCCGAATCATTTCAATATATTCTTCTACATTTATGATTTTTCTATTTTCATAATCCATATCAAGTTGTTGACCTTCGCAAATCTCTTTGATAAAATCAATGAATCCAAATTCTACATTTTTAAAACTAGGGCAATCTATTGAGATATTATGCATTGATTCAAACGCCTTTATAAATAAGAGATCTCCTGCATTTATTGCAGATGGTTCACCATATTTTACATGAACCGTTGGAAAATTTCGTCTTAAGTTTGATTTGTCCATTATATCATCATGAATAAGAGTAAAATTATGAATCAATTCAAGTGATATTGCCAATGGGATTACCTTGATTATATCGCCCTTTACAGCTTCACATGAAATTAGACTAAAACAAGGTCTAAGTCGTTTACCACCTGCAAGAGGTAGGTGCCTTGCAGCATTATAAAGAGATTCAGGATTGCCTCCCTCAAGAAATTTTTCAAGTTGAGTATTAAAAAAATCTGCTCTTTTCTTTAGTTCAAAATCTATATCCATAAATCTACACCAACATCAGTCATCTTTGATACTTTATCTACTCCTAAAAGAAACATGGTAGCACGAAGCTCTTTTATAATTGCATCAACCTCAAAAATTGTTGCATCTTTACCTTTCGTTGCTGGTTCAAGTAGGGTACGTGCAATTCCAGCGCAACTTGCGCCTAGAGCAATTGCTTTTGCAGCATCAAGACCATTTCTGATTCCACCAGTTGCAATTATTGGTATCTTCCATTCCGTTGCATCTCCTACTTCAACAATTGATGTAGGAGTTGGAATACCCCAGTCCCAAAAAGTCTTACCACCTCTTGCATGCAAATCATTGTCAATTAGTTCAGCTCGATAATGTTCAATTGCTGAAAATGAAGTCCCTCCAAGTCCACCGACATCTATTCCAGAAATCTTTGTTTTTGAAAGTCTTTCTGCCACACTATATGAAATTCCTGCACCTGATTCTTTTACCACAACAGGTGTATCTAAATCCTCAGCAAGTTTTTTTATTGCATCAAAAGAACCTTTTGCATTAGCTTCCCCTTCAGCTTGAATTACTTCTTGTAGAAAATTTAAACAGACAATGAAAACATGAGCATCAATCATTTCTATCATTTTTTGGGCATTTTCCAAAGACTTCTTATGCCCCCAAATAACAAGTTGTGATGCCCCAATGTTTGCAAAACGAAGAGGGATATCATAATTTTTAATTATTCCATAAGTATCCTTTAAACTTTCATTTTCAAGTGCAGCACGTTGAGAACCAACACCCATACCAATACAATATTTCTCTGCAGCCACTGCAAGATTCTCATTTATTTTTTTAGCTTTAGTATATCCTCCTGTCATAGCAGAAATTATTAATGGTGCCCCCAATTTTTTTTTAAAAAGCTTGGTTGAATGATCCACTTCATCTTTATTTATTTCAGGAAGAGCATTATGAACAAGTTTTACATCATCCCAATAATTATGATGAGCTGCAACATTTTTTTCAATGGAGATTTTAACATGCTCATCCTTTCTACTTTCAGTTATACTCATTTATGACCTCCGGTTATAATTGTGGATTTTACTTTTTCACCTTTTAAGACCTTGAATATTCTATCAGGTTTATTACCATTTAGCAAAATTGTATCAATCCCTAATTTTGATATTTTTTTTATAGTTTCAATTTTTCCTTTCATACCCCCAGTTACATCAGCATGACTGTCAGGTGCTGCTAATAAGCCATTTAACTTTTCAATTGTTGCCGATTCAATCAATTCTGCATTTTTATCAATTTTTGGATTTGATGTAAATAAACCATCCTCATCTATTACAAAAATTGTTTTTTCAGGTTTGAGATTTTCTGCAAGAAGAACCATTAAAAGATCCCCCGAACAAATAGAAAAACCTAATTTTTTATCAAGTACTACATCTCCAAATGTAACCGGTGTAAAACCTATTTCAAGATAATTTTTAAAAATGGTAAAATCAAATTTATAAGGATTGTGATTATCTAATATTAAATTAGAATGAGGTGGTATTGACACAGCAGCTATCCTATTATTATTTAAGGAATCTAAAACCAAGGAATTTAATTTTTGAACCATACCATGAGTAAGTGAAAAACCAAGAAGTTGATCTTTTGACTTTTTACCTTCATTTAATTTGTATTTATCTGCAATAATATGACCAAAGGATCCTGCTCCATGAATAATAATTGTTTCTTTATTTGCTTTTTTAATTGCTTTTACTAAGTTTTCAACTACTTCTTTTTTAAAAAAATTTTCCTTTCTTTTATCAGTGATTACACTACCACCAAGTTTTATAATATTCATATGCTTCAGAATAAACTATACTATAAAAAGGATTTTCATAAAAAGATTAAAAAAATTTATTTTTTTACAGTCATCATTGTCTTGTCTTTGTTTTGTTCATGAATTATCCAAAGTGCAATTGGCATACCATTTGTAGGACATTGCATTATAGTCTTTGATAATTTTGATAATTCTGTATGTGTATGCCTTGAGCTACAGTCCTGACAGATAAAAACTTGATCTTTAAAAACTAATCCAAGAGGATGATCATTAAGATCGATTTTTTTACTACAAATATTACAAGTTTTATCAGACATTGTAAACATCCCACTCTATCTTTTTATTAATTTGTATAATAAACATACTTATAAATAATACTATTACATGTAATAATAAAAATGAAAAATTTTTAAGAAAGCTATTATTACATTAACTGGTGGAATGCAAAAAAAGGAGAGATGAATGACTGATAGCCTAGAGGACAAAAAGAAAATTGAGAACATTAATGGTAAACCTAAGATAGCATATTTTTCTATGGAGATTGGGATAGATGAAAATATTCCAACATACAGTGGCGGCCTTGGAATACTAGCAGGTGACACAATTAAATCATGTGCTGATCTGAATGTTCCTGTAATAGGTGTTACACTTCTTTCAGAAAACGGCTATTTCTATCAAAAAATAGATGAAAATGGTAACCAGATAGAATTACCTATGAGATTTGAAGTATCAAAATATCTTAAATTACTTCCTGCAAAAACAGAAGTAAAAATAGATAATAGAGATGTTAAAATCCGTGTATGGTTTTATCAAGTAAAAGGTATTAGTGGATTTATTGTACCTGTTTTTTTCCTTGATACAAATATAGAAGGAAACAGTGAATGGGATAGAGCATTGACTAAATATCTTTATGGAGGAGATCATAAATATCGTCTTGCTCAGGAAATCATTCTTGGTATCGGCGGAGTTCGTATGTTGAGGGCTCTTGGATATACAACAATTGACAGGTATCATATGAATGAAGGACATGCAGCTCTTGGTACCCTTGAACTTTATAATCAGTTAAATGATGTAGAAAAGGTTAGAGAACAATGTGTATTTACTACTCATACCCCTGTTGCTGCGGGTCATGATCAGTTTGATCTTTCTATTGTAAAACCAATGCTTGGAAATATAATTCCTGATTTCATTATTAATGACATAACATTTGAACATAAACTAAACATGACAAAATTAGCTTTGTTTTTTAGTCATTATGTAAATGGAGTTGCAAAAAAACATGGTGAAGTATCTAGGATGATGTTTCCTGGTTATTCAATTGATTCCATTACAAATGGTGTTCATTCAACTACCTGGGTATCCGAACCATTTAAAAGACTCTTTGATAAATATATGCCAGGTTGGCGATCCGACCCATATATCTTAAGATCTGCACAAAGTATACAAAAAAACGATATTTGGAATGCTCATATGGAGGCGAAAAAAGAACTTATTGACTTTGTAAACAAACAAAACAATGCTAATATGAATTATGATGATTTTACTATAGGATTTGGTCGTAGACAAACACAATATAAGAGACCTGAACTTTTAATTTCTGATCCGAATAGATTAATGAGCATTGCTGAAAAAGCAGGTTCCATTCAGATAATTTTTGCGGGAAAGGCTCATCCAAAGGATTTTTCTGGAAAAGATGCAATTAAAAAAATATTCAAGGTCATGAAGACAATTGATAACAAGGTTAAGATTACCTTCATCAATAACTATGATATTTTTGTTGGTAAAATGATGACTTCAGGAGTAGATATTTGGTTGAATACCCCTAGAAGACCCAAAGAGGCATCTGGAACGTCTGGTATGAAAGCTGCTCATAACGGTATACCTCAGTTTGGCACATTGGATGGTTGGTGGCTTGAGGGGTGTATAGAAAATATTACAGGATGGGCAATTGGTCCTGAGAAAACAGATAAGGATGAATCTGATGATGAAATAGACAAAAATGATTTGTATGATAAACTTGAGAACTGGGTTATCCCAAAATTTTATAATGATAGAGATAACTGGATTAGAACAATGAGAAGTTGTATAGCGATAAATGCATCTTTTTTCAATACAAATCGTATGATTCAACAATATGTTTTAAATGCATATTTCAGGTAATTCAAAGATTTTTTCATTGATAGGTGGTATGTAATTTATATCTTCAACCCATGCCCTTAGAATTTCAGCAACACTCCATGCTTGAGAAATACATCCTCTTGGTGAGTATATAGGATCGCCGTCATATATTTCATTTATCGAGCCATCCCATTTTTCATTAAATACTTCAAGCATTGGTTCTAGAAAATTATTATAAGCGTATTTTCGACTTGAATAATCATATTTTCTTATCTTTAAAAAAGCTTTTATAAATGGGCCCAGCAGCCACGGCCAAACCGTTCCATTATGATAAGCAATATCTTTGTTGTATGGACCAATATAGCTTCCCTTATAGTTTGGATCATCAGGTGAAAGTGTTCTTAGACCAAAAATTGTAAGTAATTTATCCTGTACAGTATTTACTATTCTACTTTGTAGTATTTCATCTATCATATTAAAATCAAGAGATACCAGAAATATCTGATTAGGTCTGACTGATGTATCTTTTGTATCAATTACATCATATTGTTTGTCATATTGGAATTTGAAGCTTTCTTTAACTCTTTCAGACAATTCAAAATATACATCTTCTCTACCTGATAATTGTGAAAGATTGCTCATAATTTTGAGTGCATTGTACCAAAGAGCTTGTATTTCTACTGCCTTTCTTGCCCTAGGTGTTGGATAATAATCATTAATTTTGACGTCCATCCACGTTAATCCTGGAGCATGGCTTATTAGATAGTCCCCATCCATTTTTATCTCAAAATCAGTACCATTCTTATATGATTCAATAATCGAATGTAGTGAGCTCCATATCTCACTTAAAAAATATCTATCATTTGTATATTTTAGATACTGGTAGACTCTATCTATATACCAAAGTGATGCATCGACTGTGTTGTAATGAATTGTCGAATCCTTATCATTAAATGTATTTGGAATTAAACCGTTTCTTAAGTATTTACTAAAATTTCGAAGAATTTGTTTTGCATCGTCAAATCTTTTAGTAACAAGAGTTAGACCTGGAAGTGAAATCAGTGTATCCCGACCCCAGTCTGAAAACCAATGATATCCAGCAATTACTGATTTACTATCTCCCTTGCTAACAATGAAGTTATCAGTTGAAAGAACAAGTTTTTCATATTTTTTAGGAAGATTTGCATTTTCTATTAAATCATTTTTCCTTTTCTTTTCCTTTATATATATTTCTGAAGGATCGATGTTTAGATTTTCTTCTGTAGTCAATATTAAAAAATATTCATCTGACTTTTTAATTGTCTTTTTAAATTGTCCTATTTGAACGTTATTATCAACCCAAGATTCATTTCTATCAAGGTCATTTTCATAATATAGCTCTTCCCAATATTCTAATGGGGTAAAATCCGAGTTTTTCAGTAGTATTTTAATTGTTTTATCGGTATTTCTTGGTTTTATTTTGATTCCGTCACCATATATTTCATAATCAAAAGTTAGGTATCTATGTCGGTTAGTATCATAAAAATGTCTGGAATTTATTATTGGATTATGAGTGAGTGTGATAGGTTTTGATGTTTTGATGTTGTATCTTAAAATTGTTGTATTTTTTCCATTTTCCATAAATATTTCCTTATTGATTTTTACATTGTTGATATTATAGGAAAAAGATGGATAAATATCAAAATTAAAACTGCTGTTGAAATCCTTTAGTTCATATTTCTTTTTCTTTGTTTGAAACTGATCAATTATATTTGAAACAAAAACCCATCTTTCGACAGGTGGATTTAAACTTGAAATCAGTAAACCATGAAACTTTCTAGTATTTGTATTTTTATAAGTAAGAGATGCATATCCTCCAATTCCATTTGTAACAATCCATTCTCTCATAATTCACCTAAATTATTTCTTTATAAATATCTAACGTTCTTTTTGTAACTGAATCCCAACTAAATGTTTCAAGTACTCTTTTACGTGCATTTTTACCAATCAATTTACCCTTATCTTCTAGTTTTAATATCTCTTTTATTCCCCATGCAATATCATTTGGATCATGAGGATTTATATGGATTCCACATTTGTTTTTTCCATCTGGTATTATTTGTTCCCTAAATCCATTTGTACCATTTGCTCCTACAACAGTTGGTTTTTCCATTGACATTGATTCAGTACATACAATACCAAATGGTTCATAAGTTGATGGAAGTACAACACAGTCTGCTGCTGCATAATGAATAATTCTTTCTTTCTCATCTACAAATTCTGTTCTAAAAATTACATTGTCTTGGATGTTTAAGTCTTTTGTAAGAAATTTTAATTCTTCCTCCATATCTCCTATTCCCAATACAACAAGTTTAGATTTTGGGAAATCCTGTAAAATATTTGGCATTGCTTTAACAAGATTATAAATTCCTTTAACAGTAACAAGACGTCCAATAAAAAACAACATAATTTCATCGTTTTGTATTCCATATCTTCTTCTTAATTGTTTTTTTTCCTCTTCAGATACTTTTTTTGGATCATATTTAGCTGGATCAACACCATTCCAACATACTCTTATTTTTTCTGAAGGATATCCTAGTTTTTCTAATTCATCTTTCATTGCATAAGAAACAGTAATTACCCGATCAGCAACCTGTCCACCATCATATTCAATATTTTTTATTGTGTGTGAACCATCACCAACAGATCTTCCATATTCTGTTGAATGCACGTGAAAAACAAGTGGTATTTTTAGTTCTTTTTTAATCACCATACCACCTATTATTCCAAGCCAGTCATGTGCATCAATTATATCATAACTTTTCTTTTTCTTTTTTACAAGTTCATTTACAAGTTGAGAGGCAGATGATGTATTGTAGCTAACTACATCTGCAAAAAATTTTAGGTTTGTTCCCCAAGATCTAAGCTCATGAGCTGCAAATAAGTTAAATGTCTGTGTCAAATCTAATATCTTTGGTCTGTATATTTCTATACCATTCCATTTTTCATAGGCTTTAAATTTATTGTCTTGATTTAAGGAAAAAACTGTAACTTTATTTCCAAAATAATCCTGTTTTTTTGTAAGTTCGGCAGCAAAGGTACCAAGCCCTCCATATATTACTGGTGGAAACTCCCATGAAAAATGTGCTATTTTCACAATTGCTCTCCTCACAACGTTAATACAGTTTATGTTTAAAATCTTGTAGGATGTTCATGTAATTAATAAAACCATCATAAGGACCGTCATATGGACTAAAATATTTATGTACGTCTCCATCCTCCAAGCCTTTTGTAGAAACATAGTAGAGATGATCTGAAGTCTGTAAACGACGCCATGTATTAATTAATTCTGGGTCACCTGTTTCTTTTATCTTTTTACCAATATTTTTTAATTCGTTGAAGCAGGCTATTTGCATATCGTTCCCAAGCCAAGTCGATACATCGCGGTCTGCATCTGCCCAAGAAATTGCCCATGGTACATCAATTTCACCAACAGTTTCATATCTTTCAATTGCTTCTCTAACTGTAACAAAATCTAGATGATCATGCTTAAGTGCTTCACCTGGAAAATGTTCTAAAAAATCAAATATTCCAGTCTCAGTCCAATGATGTTCTCCAAAAGTCTCATAATCCATAAATAGATTTATGAGATCACCCTGAGATTTTGCCATCCAACTAGCATATTTGTCTGCAGTTAATGGATGACCTGGCCACATTTTAGCTGAAAACCTAAAACCTACATCATCGCTTAGTGTATAGTTTCTAAGAAGAACCTTTAAATCAGTGGTTATTGGTTTATATAAATAATTTGCAGAACGCCATTGCAATATTTTTTCTGTACCCTCTGTAATTATTCCTTTATAACCCATTTCTGCTACTTTTTTTGCTATTCGGTTATCATAAATTGCTTCAGTATTACGAAATACCTTTGGTTTATAGTTAAATAATCTTTTAATCATTTGACGATGCATTTTGACTTGATCTTCAAATTCATCCATGTCATCATATAGTGAAGACAAAGAATGGTAGTATGTTTCCTCAATCATATCAACTGCACCGGTTTTGAATAATTCCTTAAAACTGTCTATTACCTCTGGTATGAACTGCTCACAAAACTCTACAAAAGTTCCTGTTAGACTAAATGATATACGAAACTTTCCATCATATTTATGTATGAGATCAAGAAGCAGGTTGTTTGTTGGGAGATAACATTTCCTTGCAACCTTTAGGAAAATATCTTTATTTAACTGCTTATTAAAATATGAATAATCAGATTTGTTACCGATATTAAAAACTGAAAATTTGTTCAACCTCATCGGCTGATGTACTTCAAAATAAAAGCAGATCGATGGCATCCTACTTTACCCCATTATAAACTTCTATTGTTTTATCTGCAACTCGATCCCATGTGAATAAATCTATTTCTCTTTTTCCTTCTTTAGAAAGTGTCATATGAAGTGGTTTATATCTTATCAAAGATATAATCTTATTTGCCATTTCATCTGTATCCCAAAAATCAACTCTTAGGCAGTTGTTGAATGCTTCAGAGAACCCAGCAGTTTTAGATGCAATTGTTGGAGTACCTGCTGATATTGCCTCAAGAGCAGTAATTCCAAAAGGTTCACTTACTGACGGCATTACATAAACACTAGATATACCATAGATATGTTTAACTTCGTCTTCAGTTAATCTTCCAGTAAATATAACCTTATCTGAAATTCCTAAATCTAGAGCCTGAGTAATTAAACGAGGTAGCATATCCCCAATACCTGCTACAACAAACTGGGTATCAGGTTCAAAATCCTTAACTTTTTGAGCCGCACGAAGGAAAAATTCAGCACCTTTCTGAATCGTGAGTCTTCCTAAGAAGAGTACTATATCCTTTTTATGACCTTCAGGAATTGGATATACTGCATTATGGACAACACTTATTTTGTCAGGGTTAATTCCATATTTTTCAACAATTACCCTTTTTGTGAAATGACTTACAGCAATTATTCTATCAGCCTTTTCCATTCCTTCTCGTTCTATATCAATGAACCATTGATTTGGATAAAGCCATCCAGAACGATCATATTCTGTGGAGTGAACTGTTAAAACAAGAGGCGTATTGGTTTTATATTTAAGAGCAATACCTGCTTTCATTGTTAGCCAATCATGGCAGTGTATTACATCATAATTACCCTTAACTTTTGAAACAACCAAATCATTATATCTATAAACTGCCTCAAAGAATTGACCTGCAAGTTCTTTATTATCAGGTCGATCGTAAGGAAATATTTCTGTTTCTCCAACTTCAATAATATTCAAATTGTCCTTTTCACTACCAGTAGCATGTTTTGTTTTTGGCATATAAAAATCTACTTTAATTCCTTTATCTGCAAGGCTCCTAGTAAGGCCATAGCAATGAGTAGCAAGACCACCTGCTTTAAATGGTGGATATTCCCATCCAATCATTGCTACTCTCATTAATTCACCTTCTTTTAATATGCATTAAGATTATTAATTAACCTAAAGGTTTATGTATTGATACCTTATTTTTTTCTTTCCTCACACTTTTTAAATCTGATTATTTTAAGATAAATTTTTGATTTTCATTAACTAATATTTTATCTTCTCTTGCTAGCCATCCAAGAGCAGATTGGAGATCAGTATCATCCAGGCTTGACAATCTTTTGATTGTCTTAAAGTCAGCATCACCCCAAATGTCAAGTATCTTCCAAATTACACCAGCATGATATCCTATTTGTGGTTCTAAATTTGTTGTTCCAAGTTTGAAACAATCCTGATCTTCTTTTGTAATCTTATTTTCTCTAGCAAGCCAGCCAACTCCAGCATAAAAATCATCCTCGTCAAGTTTAGTTATTTGCAATATTTTATCTTTTTTTAAGCAGCCTTCTTGATTCAGAGCATTCCAAATCTTTCCAGCATTCTCACCATACAAAGTAGTAAGTCTCCTCACGTACATCCTCCAATTATAACTGAAATAGTGTATTAATTAATAAAATATAAGTCTATCTAAAAAATATAATTTCAAAAATCCAATATATAATGCAACAATTTTTCTTATTTATAACATTTTTATAAAAAAAATTGTTCATAATGTAATTTGCTAATTTGAAAAAATATCAAAATTATCACATATTTTCTTTTTTAATATTACGGGCTTGAGGGGATCTGAACTGTTTATAAAAGAAAGAAAATACAAAAGAATGACCTCTAGGAAATTATGTTTTTAGATTTCATTTTCAAACATATATTTAGCAATTTCATCAATATTTTTAGGCATGTTACCTTCAAAAAAAGTCCTTATCCATTTTAGATAGCCTAAACCATCAGGGCTTTTATGATTATTTGCAATTTCTATGATATATGAAACACATGAGGCTATTTCTCCATAAGTATAATCTTTCATACCTTCTTTTTTTCGCATGAGTAAAAATGCCTTAACACTTTTTGAGATTTCTGATGAAAGGCTATTTTCTTTTTGATTATCAAAATCTTCAAGAAGCTGATTATATGCATTGAGAACATCTTGATCATTTAAAACTGAATCAAACTCTGACCAATTATAAAAAACAGTGTTTTCTATTGAAAAAAATATGTCCGCATAATCTTCCATATTTCTAATTTTCACTGGTTTTTTACTGCTGAGTACTAATTTCCTAATAGGAACTTTTACATCCTCTTCTGTAAGTTCTTCTTTTTTGAGGACCATATTCAATTTCTTAAAATACTATTTTGTCCATATAATAGCCATTTCCATAAGGGTTTAAAGACTATTTCCTTTTCATTTATTATTTTTTTGGATTCATAATTTTGTGTTATAATAAGACCTTTTGAAATATCAAATTTTTCCATTGCCCCAATTAAACCTTTTATCTCACGATCTTTACTTTTTTCAATATCATAAGATACCTGAATTACTTGTTCAACAATTTCTTTATTTTTTGTAATAAAGTCACATTCATTTTTATTCTTCCAGTAATAGATATCTCGCCCTGTTTGTTTTAAATGAGTAAAAACAATATTTTCATATATTCTTCCAGAATCCTCGGAAAAAATAAAACCAACAATTCTACGTATACCTGGATCAACACAATATATCTTTTTTGGATTAACAAATTGTTTCTTAACCGAATAAGCAAGAATATTTATCACAAAAACAAGATATGCATCCTCAAGGAAACGAGTATACTCTCCTATAGTATCTGTGGATAAATCACAAATTTTTCCAAGTTTATCATAGTTGGCATACACTGAAATATTTTGTAAATACCATTTCACTAATCGATCAAGTTTTTCAACATTTCTTATATTTTTTCTTTTGACTATATCCCGATAGAGTATTGATTCGAAATAAAACTGTAATAACTCATCTTTACGATTTTTATCTTTTTCTAAAACAATCTCAGGAAAACCACCATATTCTATATACGAAAGGAGTAAATTTCTTAAAGTGTTTTTTTGCCGAAGTATATCTGTTTCATTTTTAACTGAAATATTTTGAGCCCTTATAAATTCCCTGAAGCTGAAGGGAAATAATTCAAAATATGCAAACCTACCTGTAAGTAAATAACTAAGTTCCTCTTTTAAAAGCGATGCATTTGAACCAGAGATAAAGATCTTTTTATTTTCATCGTTAAGATCATAAATTCTTTTTAATGTTTTTTGCCATTCAGGGATTTCATGTACTTCATCAATAAAAATATAGATTTTATCCTGCGGATTTCTCCAGATTAGATATTCATCTAATAATTTCTTTATCAAATCTTTTTTTTCAACTCGATCATCGTCAGCTTTGATAAAAAATATGTTGTCACTATTCACCTTTTTTTCATTTATTAAGTAATCAATTGTTTCAAATAGAAGTGTTGTTTTTCCGCTTCTCCTAACTCCTAGTATGGATATTATTTCTTTTCTATCAATCCAATTTTTAATTTTAAAAAATAAATCTCTTCTTACTTTTTGAAAATGATATGATCCTTTCCACCATGGATTCCATTCAAGCATTATTTCTCTCATTACTCTAACATAATCGAATGAAGTTTATATATCTTTCGAATATAATTGAATAAAATCGTATAATATTGCCTCAGAAAGAAAAAAGAAAGATTTTAGGTAGAAAATCTTCATCCATCTGCCACAACAGTATAAAAAGATGTGAAAATGCTGTGTCAAAACCCTTCAAGAGAGAACAGCGGGCTTGAGGGGATTCGAACCCCTGGCCAATCGGTTAAGAGCCGATTGCTCTACCTAGCTGAGCTACAAGCCCAAAACAAGAAAAATCAAATATTTTCAAAAGTTACTTAGATTTTTTCAGTATATTTTTTACTGTTTTATCATCAACTTTTGAAATGTATTTTGCATCAATTGCATCTGTTATATAAACATCTTTTCCTGCATGAAATATTTTAATACCATCTTTTTTTGCTTTTTTGCCATCGATTTTTAAAATCATTGGATCTTCTGTTCTAACTAGTCCTGCCTCTAATGCTTTTTCAATACTGCCACTAAGATGAACCTTCCTTCTATCAATTGGATGAAGACCTCCTTCAAGAATAATATCTATCTCTTCTTCAGTTACGGGATAATAGAATTCATCAATATCAGCAATAGGAAGATCATCTGGGCTGACATCTATAGTATGACCATAGGTTGCTCTTATCATTCCTCCATCTATCTGGTATCTCTTCCTTTTATCAGTCATAACTAGTGCTTCTATATGATGAATACGTAACCAATCAAAACCAGATCTACTTGTACCAATAGCCTCAATAAGAGATGACATTTCAACCCATCCTTTTCCATCCATCATTAAACCTAGTTTCTCTGGGAAATGACGAAGGGCTCCAGCGATAATGCGGCTTAGAGAATTAAGTTCATTTTCACTCATCAAAAATTTTCCTTTATTATTACAAATTGGACAGGCTTCACCTCGAAAGTATCCGTGTTCTTCACATTCTGACAGCATATTTCCATCCTCGTAATCAAAATATTAAGTATAAATTTTTGTACTAATTCAATATTACATGTCTGGGTGAACTTTTGGAAAAAGAGGAACTAAAGAAACTTGCTGGAGAAAAGGCAGTAGATCTTATCGAGGATGGGATGATTATTGGACTAGGAACTGGATCAACAGTTGAATATGCATTGAGAAAGCTAGGGAAACTATGTAGAGAAGGATTGAAAATTAAAGGTATTCCTACATCAGTTCATACTAAAAGGATTGCAACTGAGGAAAAGATACCTCTAACCACTCTTGATGAAAATCCTGTTATCGATATAACAATCGATGGTGCAGATGAAGTTGATTCCAATCTTAATCTAATCAAAGGTGGAGGAGGTGCTTTGACTCGTGAGAAAATCATTGCCTACAATTCTAAAAAGGTAATTATTGTAATTGATGATTCAAAGGTTGTGAAATGTCTGGGAATTGATTTTCCATTACCTGTTGAGGTTTTAAAATTTGGATGGACTGCTACTAAAAAAACACTTGAGCAGTTTGATTGCAATGTTGAACTTAGAAAAGTTATGGGAGAAGAACCCTTTATTACTGATAACTCTAATTATATTTTGGATTGTGAGTTTGAAAGAATTGGAGATCCTGCTCAATTTGAAATAGAAATAAATAGCATCCCAGGTGTTGTTGAAAATGGTTTGTTTATTGGTCTTGTCGATGAGGTCATTGTAGGAGGAAAACAAGGCATTTCAACCCTTGATAAAGAAGCTGTTGTTTAAAAATGGTTAATGTTACCGAAAAATTAAAGGATGCAAAGGAAAAGATTAATTCTCTTGATTTTGACGCCCATTGGTATAGACGTGTTTTTCATTCCTTTGGAGCATCATTTTTACTTTATTATTTACTTCCAGATGTTGATTGGATAAACATATTGAAATTATGGGTTCCACCATTAATAATTGTTTTTGTAGTTATTTTAGAGATACTAAGATTAAGGGGTAAAATTAGTAGTAATCATTTTTTTGGGCTTAGAATGTATGAGAAAAAAAGGATAGGCAGTTATGTTTTTTTTGCTATTGCAATTGTTATTCTTTTAAGGTTTTTTCCTCAGCAAATAGCAATTCCTTGTATTTTATGTGCTACTTTGGGTGACCCTGTAATTGGTGAGATAAGAAAACGTTTTAGCAATAACTATGTCTATATTTTTGGTTTTTTTATTTGTATGTATTTCTTTATTATTACCTGGTTTAAATCAGATTTTTTATTAATTATTATTGTTTCGATCGTTGGAGGTTTTGGTGCAATAGTTGGTGAGACTAAAAAGTTCTGGTGGTTGGATGATGATTTTATGATTCAAATGATTCCTGCATGTTTACTTCTGATTATATGGATAAGCATCCCATATCTTGGTCTTTCTTATCCTGGTGAAATTATTTATCCGAGCATTTTTCCGTGGTGATAAATAAATGGAAAAAAATGAAATGAAGTATATGAAGAAGCAATTCTATTTTACAAAAGCAATTAGAACTGAGATTTTGTTTACTCCATTACTTATCGGGCTTCCATTGATTGTAGGTTTTTCATTTATCTATGAATGGTATACCAGGGGAATTTTACAGGGCAGCTCTGCTTTCAATGGTGAACTTATCTTAGGAATAATTATAATTATTGGTAATATTGCTTTTGATATGCCTTTTATAAAATCACTTAGAGTTCTTACAAAGAAAAAATAAGGTATATTATTTAACTTTTTTTGAAGTGTAAAATACTGGTAATATGAGTGCTGCTGCTATACATGAAAGTGATATCATTAGAATTACAACTATTCCAAACTCTCGGAGGGCTGGAACATTTACAAAATATATCGAGGCAACTCCAGCAACAGTTGTAAGTGCAGCTTCAACAAGTGATAGTCCTGTCCTTTCAATCGAAATCTTTATTGCATCTATTTTTGGAATACCTCTATTTAGTTCCTCTCTAAATCTATGTGTGATATGCACACCATAGTCTATACCTATTCCTATCATTATAGAGGCAATCGAGATTGTTACAAGTGAGAGAGGGATATCTGCTGCGACTAGAAAACCTGGTTCCCACATCAAGACAAATAGTACTGGTATGAGTGTTAAAAATCCGTATGTAGAAGAGCTGAAAATAAATATTAATGCAGCAAGAACAAGCATAAGTGCAAGTATCATTGAGCGTATTTGTTCATCTGTAAGTCTGTTATTTACAGCAATTGTTATTGCGTCTTGACCGGTGAGTTTTGATATTTGACAATTATGGGGTAGAACAGTAGTTGAAGAAATTGTGTTTATTTCTTTTACAACTGCTCCAATTTGTTCTATGCTACTTCCAATCGGAATGTATATAAGTACAATTGTTTTTGAAAAGTCTTTATCAATAATGCCACCTTCAGCTATCATATCAAATAATATCTTTTGAATACCTACGAGTTCACTTAATTTCTCTGCAACAATACTTCTATTTATTATGTCACTTACTTCTTTTATTTCATCTGCAATCGAATATACTGATTTTTCGATTTTCTTTTGATCCATATTTGGAAAAGTTGATGCTATTACATCTCTCATTTCATTTTCCATTTCTACTAGCCCCTCGATGATTTCAGGGTCCAGTAGACCATTTGGATCTGTTTTAATTAATAGTGCATTAAAATTACTACCACTACCAAAACTTTCAGAATATTTGAACATTGCCTCAACCTCAGTTATTCCTTTGGGTGCTAGTTCAAAGTAATTAACATCGGTTTTTATCTCAGGTAAAACAGCAAGTGAAATTATTGCAAAGAACCCTGCAATCAAGAGAATTCTTTTTCTTTGATTTACTGCAAAGTTTGCAAATTTCTTCCATACTACAACTCGACCATTTTTCTTGAATTGTAAAACTATTGCAAGGCATGGAACAAGAATTATTGCAGATATAAAACAAAATAAAATTCCAATTGCACAACCAAAACCAAATGTGACCATAGGTTGCATAGATGATATCATTAGAGATGCAAAACCAATAACAGTTGTAATTGTTGAAAGTAAAACTGCTTTTCCTGTGTGTTTCAATATTTTTTCAATTTTTTCCACTGGGTCTTCTATTTCATGTTCTTCAGCAAGTCTATTCATCAAATGAATTGAATAATCAACTCCTAGACCAATGAGCAACGCAACAACAGCTACCGAAATAATTGTTAATTCTGGTTGAAACATTCCTAAAATACCAAATGTCAAGGCAATTGAAAATGCAGGAGGAATAAATGCGATAAATAAACCTTTCAAAGTCCTATGGAAGAAAAACAATACAATTGATACAAGAATCAGAGCAACTGGAAATATTATGATTAAATTTTCCATGCTTTCTTCTCTGATTGCATTTTGATAAGCAATAGTTCCTGTTATTGTCATATTTGAATATGATGTACCTCTGTTTTCTACAGCTTGTTCGGTTCTCGAAAGGACTTGATTAAAATTAGCATCGTCTTTAAGTTGAATTATAATAACTGCCAGTTTGTAGGTGTTTGAATAAAGAATTCCTTTTGTCGCGGCAATTTCAAATCTCTCCATATATTTATAGATATCACTTTGATCATATGGAATTCCATTAAAGTCATTTCCACCTTCAGTTATACTTTTCCTATTTTCCTTTCTTATCAAAAGTGCTAAACTGTTTACCGAAGCAATACCTGTTTCTTTTCCTTCCTTTAGTAACTTTTCATAGATATTTAGATAGATTTCATCCATTTCAACTAGTACTTTTGGATCTCTTACATCATATACCCTATCTGTTTGATCGACTAGAACTATAATTGTTCGTCCAATATTGAATTCTTCATATATTTCTTCCCAAAGTTTAATTGCTGGATCATCTCTTGGTAGAAATTTTGTCAAATCAGATTCTATATAAATATTTAAGGCCTGTGAACCTATTAAAATCGTAATTACAGTAAAAACAAAAATTACAATTTTAGGGTGGCGAGCAAGTAGCTTTGCTATAGGTTTAACATTCATTAATTATCCACCCTCCTCATTTATATTGATTTCAACAGGTCTGTAATTGTTTTCTTTTTCTCTTGAAAATGCAAGACTTGCAATTTTGTTTAACTTATCTTCTATTTCTTTTGCATGTCTTTTTATAAGTTTGATTGGTGAAATTGGATAGAATATGTAAGGATTTTTTCCAATACTGTCGTTTTTTATTTTCTTTCTATAAATTTGATTATTGTTATGCATTTTAGAAAGAGTCTCTCTTACGGTGCTTGGATGAAGTCTTGTTCCTTTAATGATTTCTTCTGTTCTAGCTCCATTTTTTGCAAGTAAATAGATATAAATTCGCGATCTAGCTCTAGATTTAAGTATATCGTTTACTGCCCTTTCGATTTTTTTGTCTCTGACAAATCCTGCTTTCCGCATTAATTTAACACCAATATTATTTATTTTTGTCAATAAATACGTGGTTTTCTTAGTTTATATACTTTTTTATTTTGTCGCCATTAAAACGACAAAAAATATATAACTTTTTTAACAGTAAATTTTAAGATTTTTTCTCCAGTAAAACTAAAAAATTAAAAAGTCGTCAGAGAAACGATGATATATCTTAAAATATGATGAAAATTTAAATAAAAAAAGGAAAAAAAAAGTTTTATTCTTGTATTACTTTTATTGTTGGTCTCATTATATATTTTCCACTACCTGTTTCATGAACGGATTTCTGCACATCAAAGTCTAAGGTTAATATTAGAGTCTGATTATCTTGAACTAGAAACGGTGTAATAAGTTTAATGTTCTTTGATGGAATTTTTAAGTCATGCTGTTCACCATCTATTGTAACTAGTGCTTTATCAACTCTCAATCTTATCTGCGTGTACCATCCAACAGTCAGATTTACTTCTCCTAGCAAATCAGTTGCATTTTGTAGCTGAATTAGGTCAAACGTCTGTGTTTCATTTGATATAAAAATCCATGTTCCATTTGTATCGTTTTGTTCATCGCATGCATAATGAACCTTTATCTGTGAAATATCTACTAATGCCTCTGTTATATTTAGTCCAGGTGCATCAGTAAGCTGCAAAACGAGTTTTCCTGTACCTTCTTTAAAAAATCCCCTTAGAAATCCATTAGAGATGAGTATATATTTTACCATTGGAAATGCATTTGGAAAGCGTTCGAAGAACCAGCTAAATAAGTTGAATCTAAAAGGTCTAATTTCTGGTATAGGTTCATATATAGTGTTCCAGTTTTCTTCCTCTTTAGATATAGAGTTCCCAATTACAGATAATGTTGCACTAGTCATCATTAGCGTTATTATTAGTAATGCTACTATTTTCTTCTTCATGACTGTCCCCAAAAAAGTTAACGAACGTTAATTTAAAAACATTATGAAAAAAACTTTAATAGTAGATTACTAACATTGTTTAAAATACCTTTGTGTAAAATTAAAAAAAACCATAATTTTAATTTTTTTTTATATTTGTGGGGTAAAAGGGAAGTGGAAATTGGATTAAATAAAATACTTCCCCCACAAATTAATACTCGTCGCTAATAATATATCCAAAAATAAACATAAAAGAGTTGTCAATGAATTTTTTGTTCAATATCTAATAAGTTTAAATATATAATTAATAATGTTCAAAATGCTTCAATTTATTATTAAAAATCTTGAGGTGATTTAATGGTGAGTTTTGAATATAAAGTTATTACAATTGACAGATCATTTCTAGGTGGAAAGGATAAAACTGATGTTGAACCAATTCTAAATGATATGGGTAGAAATGGATGGGAACTTGTCTCGGTTGTTCCAATATCAAGTTCTGGAGCAGGCACAACTACTAACATAAGATATTATTTTAAGAGACAACGTTTTTAAAAATCTTATAATGTAATAAAAAAAAAAGAGAAATTTTAACTATTGTAATCTTAGTATGTATTTGAAAAATGTATACATTGTTGGAAATCTATCTAGAAGTTTTTCTAACAATAGGATATGAGCACTTCTAAATCGTGGCGTATGAAGATATACATCTATTTCGCAATAATCGCTCGGAAAATCAGAGTTAAATACCTTTATTTTTCCAGTAAATTCTGCGTTTTGGTCAGATGGTGCAGTACATTCTGCATTAACTGTAACACAATCTCCTGCAGGTAGCATTCCACTTGCCGGAGTAAATGTCCAGGTACCAAAACCAGGTGTTGTTGGATCTATCTCCCACTTGAGCTCAGAACAATCTTCACCTTCATTACATACAACAAAAGTTCCAGTAACAGTTGATCCCGGTTTTACTTCTCTCCATGACAGTGAACCATTACATGTTAGGTCTGGTTTTGAAGGTTCTCCAGTAATTACAAAAGCTAAATCCATTTTGATATTGTCTAAAGGATCGTAAATCGGTATCCAATCTCCACCTGGAAAACCACATACTGCAGTATCCATGAACTGATCAGATATTGATGTTTTCCATCCAATTGTATATTCATTAAACGGCATATTGATTACTAACCAGTATATCTCGCCTTCTTTTTGTTTAAATGGTTTCTCAATTTCCATGATATTTATCTGATAGTATCTAAAATGGTTGAAAAGTTCCCATTCTCCATAAGGAGGAACATACCAACCTTGTTCTCCTTCCCATGGTCCTGCAATTATGAAATCATCATTGTAGAAAGTTCTGTTCCATAATTCCTTTTCAGGCATAGAATATTCTCCCCCTGGATTGTTCGACCATATAGAAACAAATATCCATGGAATATCAAGTACCTCATCAAAATACCAAGATATCCAGAAGTGAATATCTGTTACTGTTCCACATTCAGTACATTTCCAGTCATCACCCAATAACCAATAACCCCAATCTATGTCCCATCCAGTTGGGTTAGGCTCCTGAGGGTAATGCATCTTATGACCATCGTCAGGGTTCCAATCTGCTACAACAATTGTACTTGTTCCTATCAACAGCATACATACAAAAATTCCTATTATTTTATATTTCATATCTACCTCCCTCACAATTGTAAAATTGTAATGTAATAAATAAATATAAATATTTCCTTAAAATGATTAATCACAACAGCTGTTAAAAATAATTAAATTTCGTATATAAATTTAAATAAAAACAGTTTGAATAGGGGTCTAGCTTTGAGGGAGGAAAATAAGCGTGATAAAAGAGATTAATCTAAATATTCATTCTTACTTCCAAACCAGACCCCAATTATTACTTTGTATCTTCTATGATATATAATTTTCCATAAAAAGTATAAATTGAGTGTAAAAATAAAAAAGAAAGAAAAAATTGTTTATCAAAATTCTAAGTTTCCCATAGCAATTAATAGATAATTACCAAATGAATTCGGACCGATTAACCTTGCATCCTTGTAAGGAATACAAAATTTCTGCCAAATCCAGATAATAGGTATTGGTAGATTAGGGTATTTTGGTAATAATGATGATATTATTCCTCTGACATGTAATGCTAACCCCATGACGTATTTATTTCCCTCATACTCAATTATTTCATAATTTCTTATACGACCAATTAAAAAATATGTCCTAGAATCATCATTTAAAAAAATTTTACATATTTTTTCTCTGTTTCTTGGTATCTCTATTTCAAACTCTGTCCAATCACTTTCGGCATCATTAATGTCCTTTGCCTTTGCCTTTATAATGTAATTACCTTCCTCACTCCAAGTGTGTTTCAAAGTAATCTGTTCACCCGAATCACTAAATTCAGTCCATTCATTTGTGTCGTCTCCCCAATCAATAAAATACATGACAGGGTCATCATCTGGATCTGTTGCTCTAAAAGTATAATCGTATTCATTTCCAGGTTTTCCCTGGTTTGGACCATTTATTAATGGTGAATTGGGTGGAACATTATAAACAGGTCTACTTTCTTCACTACCTAAAGTAAGAAATGCATCCGGGTTATACATTGTATTGTAACTTGTTTCAACCCAGCCAGAAGATCTAGAAATTTTTGATACACGAACTTCGTCTATTTTTCCTTCAAAATATTTAATGTAATCGCCAGCTGCACCAAATCCAAACTGTGCATTTACTGGTAATGGATTTGTAGTATCATGAATTGAAGAAATAATACCATCATTATAGAAAATGATATTTTCTGAATCAAGCGTAACTGTTCCATAATACCAGGTATCAGTTGAATGTGTAATACTATTTTCATGTAATCCTTGGGTTGTCAATAATGAATATCTATTGTCAATTTCTTCTGAATCTCTTATTCTATATTCATATTGATATTGTATTTGTGAGCCCTTTCCCATTAGAGCATCTGTTGAGTCGCTAAGGTCATAAGCGTTCCACCAGCATTCAAGTGTTAAACTTTCAGTTAGATCTAGTGAGCCATATTGAGAATCATAAACTAGTACTTTTTCGTCGATACCGCCGAAATTTAAGGCTCCAGATATTTTTCCATCAACAAGATCTTCTTGTTCCATATTTTGGGTAGTTCCATGGTTATAATAAAATGTTGAATCCTTTATGTCTTCTTCAGCATATCCTGGTATATTATTACAGTGCCAAACTCCTACAAAATCACTATCCCATGTTCCAATTATATTTTCTTGGTTACTACTACTTGGATTTCCATAATAGACATAAAGAACAGTGTCAACTGTTGAGCTTAAACTAGTGATATTTACCCAGGCTATTAATTCTCCTTTTGTATATGAATAATATTCAATTTCATGGTTGTATTGTATTGTGTCATCAGAACTTACAAATGCGAAATCATAACCAGTATGTTGTGCATGTGCTGAAAAATTGTAACTTTTACTATGAAATAGTATTGGAAAGTTTTCAAGGTCTTCACTAACCATATTATGATCAATTGTTATTTCCTTTCTAAACTCCCAGTCAGTATTCCACCAATCATCCTTTTTTGTTTTTACAGCATTTATTGATGGATTCCACAAACAAACCAGAAGTATTCCTATTAACAAAATTGCATATACTTTTCTCATATTATCTTGCCTCCCTAAAAAATTAATCTTAATTTATGTATATAAACATTTCTAACTAATTATGCGACATAAGTAATATTAATTAAATAGAATTGTTTATATAGTCAATATTAGAAGATTTTGCAATATTTTCAGCATTGGAATCCGATCAAAAAGCCAATGGTACAAATATAATGATCTTGCCCTTGATCTTGGAATATTTACCTTGAATTCGTTCCAAGTACCAAAAAATCCAAAAATATCTTTAGTTCTTGCCTGTATAATATATACCCCTTTCTTGAGCCAGCAATGTCCAATAGTAACATATTGATAAGGTTCAGGTTCATAAAAAAATTCTTGGATAGTTCCATCTCCCCAATCAATCTCTATTGAAATAGGTTCACCATCATAATCGACTATTGTAAAATTGTAATAATATGTAATTCTAGGTCTTCCCTGAGTAGGACCTTTAATTATAATATCAGAGGTATCATTATTAAAATCACCAATTTTTATCAAATATGATGACCAATCACTTTCCTTATCCCAGATATCCTTTGCTTTAGCTCTAATCTCATATGTTCCATTCTCGGACCAAGAATGTATATTAGTAATTGTTTCATTAGAAGGATGGGGGCCTATCCAATCGGTATTATTACCATCATCCCAGTCAATAAAATAATATAGGTCATCACCTTCATAATCAGATGATGTAAAATAATATGTTAATTCTTCATTTGGATCTCCATATTTAGGACCAAATATTGTTGGGTTTTCTGGACTTTGATTTCCTATTTTTATTTCCAAACATTCAGACCAATGACTTTCACTCCAAAAGTCCTTTGTTTTACCACAGATACAATAAGCACCTTCATATATCCATGTATGTGATATATTAAATTGTTCACCAGATTTATATGGTCCAAGCCAATCGGTTATATTCCCATCACCCCAATCAATTTTTATCCATCCTTCATCTCCTTCAGAATCATATATAATTATTGAAAATTCAATTTCATGATATGTTTCACCATAAGTAGATCCATTGATTTCTATTATTGGTGGTTGATTTCCTCCTTCGTATTTTATAAATTTTAATTCATCGATTTGACCTTTAAAAAAGTCTGAATTATCAGATGCCCTCTTACCAATTGTTGCTTTATCAAAATCGGTATTATAAAAATCACATACATATTTAGTAACACTTGCATCTAAGTTACCATCAATATAAATTTCTACTGTTGAGGATGCATAATCTTGATTTAAAAGGATTTTTACAAAATGCAATGAGCCATCATTATAAGTCCCATTAGAAAATAACTCAATATAACACATTAACTTTCCAAATTTAAATAAAATAGACCCATTTTCTTTTAGTTCAATACGAAATTCAGGATCCCAATCATAGTAATTACCTGTATAACTTAAAATTATACCATCACTAGTTGATATACTTTTAAAATAAAATGTAATATTACAATCATCTGTCTTATTGATTGCAATTTCTTTTACATGATCGGTTAAATCAACATAATCATCTATTCCATCAAAATCTAAGCAACAACCAGGATCCCAATTTGCTCCATATATTGTTCCGTTATAATTATGACTTGAACAGTCCCATAAGGTAGTTTCGTTGCATTCACAAGCCTTCCAATAAGTATTTATATAATCATAGTTTATAGGAGAATAATTAGCAATTTTTTTAATTAGTAGAATATTTGATTTTTTATCATATCCACTAATATTTTGAAATACACAAACTCCAATGAATAAAGCTATAACCCCAATTACCAGCGTTTTTTTAAATAAGGTAGGAGTTCTATACATTTTCTCTTACCTCCCTCAATAGTTTAAACAAATAATTGCTATTTAAACGTTGCAGTACAAATTCAATAATATTATTTTTCTAAAATATTCAAAAACTTTTAATTCTATACAATTATGTTAAAACAGAATTTGAAGTGTATTTATTATGCCTAGAAAAAAGATTAAAAAAACGATTAAGCGATGGAAGAAATATTCAGAAATATCAGGTGTTGCACCAATTACTCGTAGATATTTTGTTATGAATGCATTTGACGGTGCTCTTACAATGCTTGGTGTCGTTATTGGATCCTATGTATCTGGTGTTTTACAGCCAATAATTATTATTAGTGCAGGTATTGCTGGATCTATTGCAATGGGAACTTCAGGTATAAGTGGTGCTTATATGACTGAAAAAGCAGAACGTACTAAAAAACTTAAGGGTCTAGAAAAAGCAATGCTTTCAGATATGAAAAAAGGTTTGCACGGTAAATCCCATAGATTTGCAACAATTTTTGCAGCAATTGTTGATGGTGTATCTCCTGCTATGGCTGCAATGTTTGTGATTTCTCCATTTTTTATTGTAAATTTTGGAATTATTTCATCTGAAATAGCATTTTTTTCAAGTATTACAATTACTCTTTTGGTTTTGTCTTTATTGGGCGCATATCTAGCAAAGATAAGCGATGAAAGCATGATAAAATATGGTATTCAGATGTTACTTGTTGGTATTATTACCGCATTTATTTGTGTTGGAGCATCTATTCTTCTAGGTGGTCAGATTTAGTATTTTATTTTGTTAATTAATAAACCCTTAAATAAAAATAGTAATTTATTTATACTATGATAATTATAAATATCTTTGTTAAAAAAAATTGGAAATGATGGGAGATATAAGAGTATGAATAGAAGAATTGCAATAAGTTTAATAATAGCAATAATAACGGTATTTCCTTCAATTACAGCAACAAATGTTGTTAACATTATTGATGAAAAAAATGAATTATCTGTCAATTTATTAGATTGTGATTTATGTCCAGTACACCCTATAGATGTCACTAAGATGGTTTGGGATTTAGAAAGTGAGGAATGGACAGATTATTATGAAACGGAAATGTCTGAAAAAGTGCTTTTTAATATAACAATTACATATCATAAGAACAGTATTTTTGGTAATTCTGCAAAAGATATTCAAGTAATTGATAATCTACCTTCTGGATTTTTATTTGAAGGAAGTGTTAATTTTAATGAGAGCTTTATAAATGGAAGCTTAATTTATTGGAATTTAAGTAATGACTATGGGATAATTCTTTATGATGATGAAAGCATATCAATAGAATTTGAAGTATTTGTAACAGAGTATGGTGAACACGAAAACTTTGTAGAAGTCTATGCTTTTGAAACTGGATGTGAGTGGGATCTCTATGGAGATGCTGAAGCAACAGTATATGGTGTTCCACCTAATCCTTCCTTTGTAAAAAAGGTAAAAAACCCTGAAACTGGTGAATGGGTAAATGAAACCTTTCAATATGTTACTGAAACTGTTACATTCAAAATCGAACTTATTTACTATGGATTATACAATTTAACTGATGTAAAAATAGTTGATTATTTACCTGAAGTGACATATTTTGCAGGTGTATCAAATATAGAGCCATCTAATGTTTCAGAAGATGGAAAGATTATCTGGTGGAATCTGTCAGAATATCTTGAAACTGATGAATCATTGGTAATTATTTATGATGCATATGTATGGGGAAGAACTGGTGATTGTTCTTATTGTGGAATTAATCTTGCAGAATATAATGCTATTGAAAATATAACTTGGAAAGATTTTAATGGAGAGGATATTGCATCAATTATTACTAATGAATATGATGATCCCAAACTTTCTTTTTCTCCTAATAATATTGATTTTGGTAATCAGTATCAAGGTTGGACAGGAAGTGATACATTTGAAATTTGGAATAGTGGTCAGCAAATATTATCTTATACAATTTCTGAGAGTTTAGAGTGGCTAGAGGTTACCCCAAAAAGTGGATCATCTGATGGAGAGCATGATAAAATAACAGTCTCTGTTGGTGATACAACAGGCATGTCAGGATATTATGGTGGAAGTATTGATATATCCTCAAATGGGGGCAGCGGTAGTGTTTTTATATCAATATACATAGAAGAAGTAATACCAATAGAACCAGAACTAAAAGTAACAATAAAACGTGGTATTTGTCGTTCTATTAAGGTTAATATTGAAAACACTGGAGAGGTGGAAGTTCAAAATATCTCATGGAATATACAGGTTAATAGAAGAGGACTTATTAAAAGAACACTTCTTGATATAAATGGAACAATTCCCTCTATTGAAATTGGTTCGATAGAGCAATTTGGTGAACGCTTTTTTGGAATTGGATTAATAAGTGTTGATGTAAATGTTTCTGCTCCTGGCTTAGATTCTATCGAAATAAATGCAAAAGGTTTTGTAATCTTCAGGTTCGTTCGAATAAGAAGATTTATCTAACATATATAAGACTGGATTTTATACTAAATTAGCTAAATGTTTTTATAATAGTGTATCACTTTCAAATTAACTTATGTTTACAAATCCTCGTTATTTTAACTAATTATTAATTTTAATATTGATTATAACAAAAAAAGATGTGAACCAAGTAAAATTCTATGGTTTCACATTTATTGTTTTAGAAGGTCATTTATATTAAATGACCTTTTGTAGTATTGGAAATGTTTTAAAAATCAATTCCAAAAGATTCTCAAGATAGCTAATTAGTATTAAATTGTTTAGCTGTCTGTTTCTGGGCGTTTGTATTCTGATTTGATGTTCTGACCAACCACTTTCAGCATTATTAAAATCCTTTGCTTTGGCTTTGATTGTATAGGTTCCTTCTAATATGTAAGTATGTTCTTCATTATATGTTGAAGAATCAGGTGGTAAATAATAGGTCCAACCTGATGTATCTCCATCTCCCCAATCAATGTAATAAGAAACAGGATCAATATCTGGGTCTACGGCTCGGAATTGAAATTCCACTGGTTTATATTCTCTTCCCTTTGAAGGTCCATCTATAGTTGGATCATATGGTGGTAGATTTTCGGGAGAAGAAACTGTTTTTATTATCCAATCTCCCCAAGGATCACCTTCGTCATAATCCTCAAAATCTTCCTCATATTTGTTTTCACTATCTACTTGTATGTTGATTTTATCAACAGACCAACCCTGACTTATTGAATTTGTTCCTGTTACATATTGAAATGCTATCTTTATTGTTTTTCCTATCCAGTTGTTAAGTTCAAAAAAGTTGGGTTGCCAATCTGCTACTTTACCTTGTACTTCCCATAAAGTTGTCCAACTAGATCCACCATTATCTGATATCTTTACATAACCTTTATCTTCACCACCTGCTAGAATATCGTATTTATGCATGTAGTATATTTTTGCATTTGTAGCTCCTACGAGACTAACAGAGCTTGTATATCCCCAGTTATCTAAATTGCTACCTCTTTCTGAAAATGCAAAATTTGCTTGTGGATTAATTGTACCATATAGAGGATTGATTTTATTTCGTTCTAAATTTAAGCTTGTGCTTCCTACCATTGGTACTAAAAAGGTTGCAATAACTAGCGTACAAATTACTATACCAATTAATTTCTTTCGCAAGTAAATTACCTCCCAAATTTAAATATTTATTATATAACTAATATAACTAGTATATATAATTCTTTGCAATATTAATCTTTAAATTAAAATATTTAAAATATTTTAAATTTTATTAATTATTAAAATAGATATTTATAAAAAATCACAGATTACATTAAAAATATTATAAAAAAAAATTTATTCAAAAAAATATAAGAGAGAAGGGATTTTTTCCCTTCATATTTTTATAGATTTTGTTTTGTGTCTATCTCGGTAAAGGTTGTACTTGTTGTGCTTGGTAGGTTTGTTGTGATTGTGGTATTGTAGTTGTATCTGGGTTAATTACTTCGTCGGAGTCAAATAGACCTGCATCGTCAAATGCTGTTGCTCTGAATATAGCCATTCCTGGTAGTGGGTAATAGAATAGTGTCCAGACATATTCTGGTCCAGTTCCAGGTACGGTTTCTTGAAGTTCGTTGTTGAAGTAGAACTCTACACGGTCCATTCCACTCATATCATCAGATGCTATTGCAGTGAATTGGAACTCCCAACCTTCCATTGGGCTCCATCCAAGTACTTCATAGCTGAGTGATATTTCAGGAACGGTTTGGTCAATACTTACTGTAAATGAGTTCTTTGTTGATTCGACATTACCAACCCAGTCGACAGCCCAGTATTCTACAAGTATGTCTTCTCCATCTTGTGTAATGACAAAGCTTCCATGGTTTCCAGCTATTACTTGTTCTGCTCCACCGTTAATTGTGTATCTTATTTCTTTTACTCCAGAGGATACATCGTTTGAATATGGGTCATGTGCGTCTAGTGTTACTGTTACATCGTTGACATACCAATCATTCAATCCATCTGGTTCTTCTGGGTCTAAGATTGGTGGATAGTCACAATCTGGATTTGTATCATCAACACCGATTCCCCAGTTAAACTGGTTGTTCTTTGCTACATCATCTGGTTCTGCTGGTATTTGTACAAATAGACCATATCTTCCTTCATTTGCAAATGTGAAACTTCCGAAATCAAGGGCTTTTGATCCACCGAGTGGTGAAAGATCTATGTTTCCGACTTCACCTGTCCAGACTTCAGTACCGTTTTCTGGGTCTGTTATAAACTCCCAAACTTGGGCATAGCTTATTAGGTCCTCATAGGCAAATGTACCATAGTTCATTACAACGCTTTCGAGGTCTTCAGTTCCTGGTTGAATCCATGCTTTTATACCTGGTGCTCCGCCACTCTTAAAGATCTTCCATGAAAGGTCATAGTTATAACCTAGACTTGTACCTGGTGTCCATTTTCCATAGCCGAAGTATGTAGAATACCAGAAATGAACACAATCTTTTTGTGTTGCTGTTAACCAATATCCATAGGCATCAATTATACCATCTGGCATAATACCTATGAAATAATGACCTGGGCTTAGATCAACTGGTTCGAATGCAGCTTCACAGACTACCTCTGGACGGCTGAAATACATCGTTCCCGTGTTATATTCCTCAAATTCAGTTGCCGTTGTTTGATAATAATATGGTCCAGTGTCAGGATCACAATCATCAGTGTCTTCCACTATGATTATATTTACCGAATCCATGTTTGTATAGTATCCAGCTCCCCAAACGAAATTGAATATTACTCCTCCAATTTTCGTATTAGAGTCTATTTCGAAATCATCTATAAGCCAACTTTCATATCCGGAATACAATCCAAAGAACAAACCGTTAACCCCATCAGGGTCACCATTGTCATAGTAAAGT
>WOR8_10000320_pt1 | contig 50111 bp, 54 predicted proteins | sample DeeMarSeWOR38_10_FD_19890 | JGI IMG/M metagenome (IMG submission 19890)
TATCGAGCGTCGGTCTCTCATCGGCGGCGTGGCGGTCCATACCGGCACCATACCCTCAAAAACGCTGCGCGAGGCCGTGTTATATCTTACCGGTTGGAACCAACGCGGACTTTATGGATATGGTTATCGGCTAAAACCGCAAGTTACCATCGACGATCTGATGCAGCGCCTGCACATTACCTTGAAACACGAAATCGAGGTTATGCAGGATCAGCTGGCGCGCAACGATGTGGAAGTAATTCAGGGCATCGCATCCTTCACGGCAGAGCACCATTTGCAGGTCAAATCCGCGGCCGGCGAAATATTGGAAGTTGAAGCGGACAAGATTCTTATCGCCAGCGGCACTGAGCCGCAGCGGCCGGAGGGGATCCCGTTTGACAACACCACCATCATCGACAGTGACGGCATTGTTAACCTAAAAACACTTCCCAAAACCATGATCATCGTAGGTGCCGGTGTTATCGGTGTCGAGTACGCCTCTATCTTCAGTGTACTGGATATCGAAGTGACCCTTGTTGATGGGCGGGATACGCTGCTGGAGTTTTTGGACCGGGAAATTGTCGATGAATTCGTCCATTATATGCGGCAAAGGGGCATCACCTTGCGTCTTGGCGAAAAGGTTGCCGGGGTTGAAAAAGATGCCAATGGGCGTGTGATTACCACCTTGGAAAGCGGCAAACGGTTGCGTGCAGAATTGGTGATGTTTGCGGCAGGCCGCGTGGGAACCACGGCTGAGCTTCGGCTAAACAATGCGGGGATTGCCACCGACAATAAGCAACGCATACCGGTCAATGAACAATACCAGAGCGTTGTCCCGCATATAATGAGCATGGTGGGTGTGACCGAACAGGAGCTCACTGCAAAAAAAAATCCTTATGAAACCGGAACAGCACACCTGTGGGAAACAGCCAGAGGACAAATTATGGGGCTTGAGGATGGGATGCTCAAGATAATTTTCAGCGCGAAAGATCAACGGCTGCTGGGGGTTCATATTTTAGGAGAAGGCGCCACCGAGTTGATTCACATCGGCCAGGCGGTACTTGTTCTGGAAGGCACGTTGCAATATTTTTTAGAGACGGTTTTCAATTACCCCACGTTGGCCGAGGCTTATAAAATTGCAGCCCTGGACGTGTGGAATCGGATCTCATCTTGAACAGGGTATCTTTTATTTGTGCCTTTCTGGGCTTATTTTCCGGTCGGATGCCAGCCTTTATGTCGATGCGAATAAACTTCATGGGGCTTCTGAGGGAATTTTAACCTGCTCGATTCCGTCCTCAAACTCCTATCTCTTCGGTAGCGTTATAAGATGTAGCAGAAACCAGATCCGGCCATTGAAAAAATGCTTAGTGCAAGTTGCCTGTTTTGAGCTTCACGACAACCAGATTGTGTAACGAATCCTTCTATTGCTTGAAGCTTCATAGAAATAATAAATTGACCCGTTTCTATTTTGCCGATTTTTCATAATAGGGCAATGCTTCAGGTATGTACTTTTTGATATCAGCTATTCGGGTTTCCGGTGCCGGGTGGGTGGACAGAAACTGAGGTGGTCGTTGTCCCTCTTGTTTGCTCATTCTTTCCCAGAATGGTATCGCCTGCCTAGGATCATAGCCCGCACGAGCCATCAGCGTCAAACCAATGCGATCGGCCTCACTCTCATGCAGGCGGCTGTATGGCAGCAAAAACCCTACGGTAGCTCCGGCGCCATAAACCGTCATGAAAAGTTGTTTGGTTTGCTGCTGCTGGCTTGAAAGCGCAACCGAGAGGGCCATTCCTCCCATTTGAGCCACCAATGCATCGCTCATCCTTTCATTGCCGTGGTCGGCGAGGGCATGACCCACTTCATGGCCCAATACGACAGCGAGGCCCGTTTCATTTTGTGTATATGGTAGGATTCCGGTATAAACGGCTGCCTTACCGCCGGGCATGACCCAGGCATTGACTGTTTTGTCGTCCTCGATCAGGTTGAAATCCCATTTGTAGTTTTTGATTAGGGCGCTTTGACCGTTCTCTGCCAAAAAGGCTTCCGCTGCTTTCGCAATTTTAAACCCCACGTTGCGAACCATTTGCACCTTCTGTTGGTCCGTTGAGAGCTTGCTTTTTTTAAGCACTTCGTTATACTGCTGGAAGCTCATCGTCAAAAGTTCAGACTCCGGTACCAGGTGCAAGCTCTTACGGTGGGTGATAGGTACTTCGGCGCAACCCTGAAACTGCAACAGCAGACAAATAACAGCAACCAGCCCGCCGAGTCCACGCCGTTCATGAATCTCATGTTTGCCAACTTTCATGATTCTCAATTCTCCTTTTGAGGTATTTTTTAAACCAGTAACTAAATCGTTTCTAACCGGATAAATTTTGCTCTAGCTCAAAAACATCCAGCACTTCTATATATCGGAAACAAAAGCAGCGGCCGAAGCGTTTGTTTGATTACCGAATTAAAGTTCTTTGCCTTTATTCCGCAGGTGCGCGAGTTCAGAAAGCAGATCAATCTGGATTTGCTGGATTTCGACCAGCCGTTCCCATTGGTGGGAGAGCAGGTGGTCGATTTTTTCGTGCAGTTGCCGGATTTCAAGTTCGGCCTTTAAATTCACACGATAATCGTGCTGCGACCGCAGGCGGTCTTTGAACTCCTGGCGGTTTTGGCTCATCATGATAACGGGGGCCTGAATGGCCGCCAGACAGGATAAAACCAGGTTGAGCAGGATAAAGGGATAGGGGTCAAATGGTCTTTTTAGCAGCAGGAATGAATTCATCACAATCCATATAAATAGGATTGAAGCGAATATAATAAGGAAGGTCCAGCTGCCGCCGAATGTTGCCAGCCTGTCCGCCATTTTTTCGCCGAGGGTCACATCTTTTTCGAACTCAGCTTCGACGTTGCTTGAAAGCGTTTCGTGTCGCTGAAGACTCACGAGGACTTCATGATCCAGTGTCGTCAGTTCTCCCTTTTCAGATTCAAGCAGGTTCTGAATATATTGCATGCGGTATTGATTCAGATCATCACGGCAAATATAACCCTCCGGTTTCCAGTCTGGATTAGATCTCTTAATCTGTTCTGCCACGACGTTTCGAACAAGCGCGGCCGGCATCATCATTGAGCTGGTTTTGGTCTTGCCGCAAATATTGCAGACCATGCTTTTCGTTTGCGATGCTTTCATGATTGATTTTTAACTCCTCTAATTTGTCTTATAGACGAGCCACATCCCATCATTTCTTTGGCTGTATCACTTTAAAGTTCAACCCGCGTAACAACGCCATGCAGCTTTTGAGCCGGGAGTTTGTGAAATTGAATAAATGTGGGGCTGATCCGTTTAATCAATGAAAATATTTTCCATAAAACGTTTTTGGCTGCAATATCTTCCAGCCCGTAAAAAATGGTTTTTTCGTTGATTCCGGCCTGTTTCATCAATCTTTCAACCGAAATGACCTCCATGTAGCCGGAATTTATTTCATATATCCTCAGCCCGGGTGTCAATTGCTGTTTAAAGCGGCCGGAGACGCCGTAAGGCAAATCCTTTCTTATAACAGAGATCAGAATATTGTCTTCATAAATAATATCATTGGTAAACATCGTTTTGACGATGTAGGGAGGTATTCTGGCCGCATCCCTCAGGAAAAAAAGCGCCGTCCCTTTGATTTTTGAAATGCTGCTGTAAGCGATCTTGAATCTTTCCAGAAAATGCTCCAGTGTCAAAGGCCTTAAAGACCGATGTAGCCGCTTCTCGCCCCTGGTATAGATGATGATGATGCCAAACGGGATGGCTGCCAAAATAATCGACCAGTACCCGCCGTGCGGTATTTTGTAGGTGTTTGACAATAAATAAGCAACATCGACCATCGTTACCAAAATGGATATGAGGAATTTAAGCCATTTTCCTTTGAGGTAAAAGATCCACGTCATCAGAATGCCGGTCAGAGTCATTGTTCCCGTGACGGCCAGGCCGTAGGCGGCTGCCAGTCGGTGGGATTCCTGAAATTCGATCATGATGAAGAGCACCGCGATCAGAAGAAACCAGTTAACGGTGCCGATATATATCTGGGATCTCAATTCAGGCGACGTGTAATCCACCTTAAACAGCGGCAGGACATGGGTAGTGATCCCCTGGTAAACAATGGAAAACATACCGCTGATCATTGCCTGGGAGGCGATGACGGTGGCCAGAATGCCCAAGAGCAAAAATGGTATATACAACACTTTTGCCTGATAAAAGATCATCTCGAAAAGCACGTTTTGAGCATCCGGATATCTGATCAGATAGGCTCCCTGCCCAAGATAATTGAGCAACAGGGCGACAAAAACAAAATACCAGGCACGCACGATCGGCTTGCGTCCCAGCTGGCCCATATCGGCATATAGTGCTTCCCCGCCGGTAGCACAAAGGATCACTTCCGAAAGGATAAAAAAACCCGTGATGCCGTTGTCAATCAAAAAGCGTACAGCAAAGTAGGGATTGACCGCCTTCAGCGCAGAAGGTGCGTTTAGAATTGAAAGCAGGCCGGAAATCATCAGGGCCAAAAACCAAATCGCCATTAACGGCCCGAAGGTACCGGCCACCTTTTCGGTTCCTTTGCGCTGAAATGCAAAAAGGATCACAGCGATGGCACCGGCAATCAGGATGAGCACCTCGCGTTCGGTATGCTCAAATCCGGGGACCAGCAGCAGACCTTCCACCGCGCTGAGGATGCTGATGGCCGGGGTGATGATGCCGTCGCCGATCAGCAATGAGATGCCGATAAATGACAGCAGGGTAACAAACGTGGCCTGACGGCTGCGCTTCAGCAGTTTAACTAAAATAGTCTTTAAGACAATCGTACCGCCTTCACCGCGCTCACCGAGGCTCATGGCCAGCCAGGCATATTCCACCGAAACAAGGGTTACCAGTGTCCAAACTATGAGAGAAAGGACGCCGATAATGTGCTCCGGTGTCGGCCGGGTCAAAAGAAACACGACAGATAAGGTATAGATCGGACTGGTCCCAATATCCCCGAAAACAAGTCCCAGTGATTTAATAATTCCGGACAGGTGGGAATCTTTTTCGATCATAACCGCATGTTTTTAGTAAGATTCTTATCGCTGATTTCCTACTGTTGATGCAACAGGTAATCAGTCAAGGCTTTGAGGTCTGCTTCAGAAAGCTTTTTGGTTTTTTCAATGTGACGCTTCATCAGATTGGCCTTTTCCGGCCTGACAATGGCTTCCGATTCGCCTTTTAAATATTTAATCAGCTGCGCTTCTTTGCCCTGATAAGCCTGCGAAATCTCGGTCAGGGGCGGATTTATTTTTGAGGTGCTCTCTTTTTTATGACACGAAATACATCCCTGGGATTTAAAGATGGTTTCCCCCTCATCCGCCCTAGCCCCATTTATTGCAATGAGTAACATTATGCTGATGCACACAAAGCTGATTTTTTTAATCACAGCCGTCTCCTTTTACTCTGAAATATAATTATCCGTTTATTCGATAAGTTAAGGTGGTTATTAAACCGATTTATTCATGGGAGCGGCTTTCAGCCGAGACATGTGATCTCGCGGCTGAAAGCCACTCCCACATTCGATATCTTCTGTTTATTCTGGAAAAATCCGCTATTTTTCACATCACTGTTACAAAAATCGTTGTACCGCCCCGATCGATCAGAAAAAGAAGGGTATCCTCTTCTTTAACCCCCGCCAGCAAACGCCAGCAAATCATCTAAAGTTTTTACATTTTTGAGCGGGTTTTTGTCAATCTCAACGATGATATTCCCTTCACTAAACGCTTTTCGACAAAAGTCGCAAAATTGATTCCAAAGAGATTTAAAAATGGCTTCGAGTTGTTTTAAGTGTCTTAGCAGATTCGGGTACATTTTTTCACACATTTGATCATTATAAAAGGCACGATCGGCTTTTATCAAGTCCAACCGATATGTTGCAAAATCAACGGTCATCCTGTAGAAAAGATAGATGGTATCCGTTTTGCAGGAAACACTTACGCAAGGCTTGATCGAATGCGCGGCCGCAGAATAAATAAGCCGGAAAATTCATGTTAAAGGAGGCAAAATGGGAAAGCATCTGGTGCTCGTCGGCGGCGGGCATGCGCACATGACCGTCATGTTGAATCTTCGGGATTATACCGAACGCGGCCATCAGGTAACCCTGATCGGTCCCTCGCCGTATCATTATTATTCCGGTATGGGACCCGGGTTGCTTTCAGGCATATACCGGCCGCAGCAGGTGCGTTTTCATGTCAAAAAAATGGTAGAGGATCGAGGCGCTTCCTTCGTTGAGGATACCGTTGCCCGCATCGATCCGGATCAAAGGGTTTTGATTCTCAAATCCGGCAACAAAATCCAATATGATGTGGTTTCCTGCAACACGGGCAGCTATGTGCCGACCCGAAGCGATGCCGCGCAGGGCGAAAATATTTTTACCGTCAAGCCGATCGAGAATCTGATGCATGTGCGAAAAATGCTTAAAGCAGGCCTGAGCACCAGAGCGCCTCGGCTGCTTGTCGTTGGCGGCGGCGCGGCTGCTTTGGAAATCAGCGGCAATCTCTGGCGACTGATCCGCGGAATGGGGACGACCGCTGCCATTATGGTTTTGGGCGGGCACCATTTCCTGTCTTCGCTTCCGCAAAAAGCGCAGCTTTATGCCAGAAAATCGCTGGCTGCCAGAAACATCGAGATCATCGAGGGAGCGAATGTCAGCCGCCTGGCCGATAATCGCGCGGTCGTGGAAGATGGCAGAGCGTTCCCGTTTGACCTGGCGCTTTTGGCATGGGGAATTCGGCCGTCACATCTTTTCCGCGATTCGGGCTTGCCCACGGGGAAAGACAGCGGCCTTTTGGTCAATGCCTATCTCCAGAGTGTGGCGTATCCGGAAATTTTCGGTGGCGGCGATTGCATCAGTTTTGAAAAACGACCGCTGGATAAAGTCGGCGTGTACGCCGTAAGGCAGAATCCGATTCTATATACCAATCTGTTGGCCGCATTGGAAGAAAAAGATCTGGAAACCTTTGAGCCGCAGGACACCTATCTTTTAATCTATAATTTAGGTGACAATACCGGCATTTTTTACCGCGGAAGCCGGGTCTTGAAAGGGAGGCTGGTATTTTATCTAAAAGATTATATCGATCGAAAATTTATGCGAAAATTCCAGGTCTCGAGCGAGGCGACCGAAAATGGGCAATAATTTATTTTGTCGGTAGCCACGACAAGGGCAAATGCTAAATTTGAGGGGGTCTAACATGATCAGTTTAAAAAAGCTTTTTACACCGGTTAAATCCATAGATGCCGAGGAAGCTAAAAGGTTTATGGCCGAGCACAAAGAGGGCGCATACACCCTTTTGGATGTGCGCCAGCCTGGGGAATATGAAACCGAGCATATTCCCGGCGCCAAACTCATCCCTTTGCCGGGCTTAAAAGATGGGTTGAGCCAGCTGGACAAACAGAAGCCGATCATTGCGTATTGCGCCATCGGGGGGCGCAGCCTTGCGGCGGCGCAACTTTTATCCGGTTTGGGCTTCAAAGAGATTTACAATCTTCAAGGTGGCATCAAGGCCTGGCAAGGGCAAAAGGCCGTTGGACCGCAGGAACTTAACCTTGACCTGGTGCGCGGGGATGAGACAGCGGCTGAAATGATCGCCCTGGCATATGGGTTGGAAATGGGCTTAGGCGTTTTTTATCAAAGCATGATTGCAAGCGCTGAAGATCCTGAGCTCAAAGCGCTTTTTACGAAACTGGCGGATATCGAGACGCTTCACAAAAAGCGTCTTTTAGATCTTTTGGCCGAAATCGATCCGCCGGGCAAGAATATTCAGGCGTATGAAGCCGATATTCGGCCCACCATTTTAGAGGGGGGTTTTCAACTGGATGCTTTCATGCAAAAGAATGAATTATTTCTGCACACGGTCCCCGATGTTCTCGATCTGGCCATGATGCTGGAAACTCAGGCCCTCGATCTTTATCTACGCTTTGCGGATAAAAGTATCGATTCTCAAAGCCGGCGAGTACTTTTCAAATTGGCGAATGAGGAAAAAGCCCACCTGGAGGCTTTGGGTCGGCTCGTCGAGGAAAAAACGACTTAAGTCTGAGAATATCAAGGGACCTGGGCTCAGGCGTCCAGGATTTCCCTGATCTTGCGGGAAATCTGCTTTAAATTGAAGGGTTTTTGGATGAATCCGTTGCAACCCTGCTGCATTATCTTTGAAGCGCGGCCATTTAAACTGTACCCGCTGGAAAGTAGTATTTTGGTATCAGGCTTAATGGCTTTTAAACGGCTAAACGTCTCGCCGCCGCTCATGTCGGGCATGATCATGTCCAAAATGACCAGTTCCACCTGATCGCGGTTGGCATTAAATAGTTTTATGGCATCCGTGCCGCTGGCGGCGACCAAGATTTTATAACCCAGTTTTTCAAGCATATCTTTGCCGATATCGGCGACCATTTCCTCGTCATCAACAAGCAAGATCATTTCTGTCCCGACCTCTAACGATTCGGGTATCACCTTTTCTTTGATGACCTGCTTTTTGGAAGCCGGCAGGTAAATTCTAAAGGTGGCCCCGTGTCCTTTTTCGCTATATACATTGATAATGCCGTTATGATTCTTAATGATGCCATATGCGCTGGCCAGGCCTAAACCGGTACCGCGGCCAACGCCTTTGGTAGTAAAAAAGGGCTCAAATATCCTTTCCTGGGTGGCTTTATCCATACCGGTACCCGTATCCGAGACCGATATGCGGACGTATCTTCCCGGGCTTATGGCGTAAGGCTTATCATAATCGTGTTCTTCCAGGGTGGCATTTTCAGTTTCGAGGAAAAGATTTCCCCCACCCGGCATGGCCTGCCAGGCATTCACAAATAAATTCAATAACACCTGTTCAATTTGTCCCTGGTCCACTTCGACCGACCACAGATCCTCATGAAATTTTTTGTGAATGGTGATTTCTTTCTTGGTGCGACTAAACATGTCCGCGCTTTTATTCATCAGATTGTTTAAATTGATTGTTTTGACCTGGTATTTGCCCCCTCTTGCAAATCCTAATATCTGCCGGGTGAGGTCAGAGCCGCGCTTTACATAACGTGCCATATTATTCAAAAATTCGCAGTGGGGATGCTCTTCATCCAGATCCATTAACATCAAGGAGATGTTACCCTGAAATCCCATCAGCAGGTTGTTGAAATCATGTGCAATTCCACCGGCAAGGGTGCCGACGGCCTCCATCTTTTGGGCTTGCATTACCTGAGATTCCAGTCTTTCTTTATCTTTTTCCGCCTGGATGAGATCCGTGACGTCACGCAGAATTCCCCGAAAACCGCTGGGTTGGTTATCTGAATTGCGCATCAAGGATGCCGACACCTCTAGAATTTTTTTGCTGCCATCCTTTCTGATGATATCATATTTGGCCATTTTTACGGGTTCGCCGGTCTTAAAAACCCGATTGAATGTTTGAAACATTTTTTGAGCGCTGGCGGGTGTCGTGTATTGCCGGTTGTTCATTCCCATTAAATTCTGGCGTGGATATCCAATTATTTCGCAAACCTGATCGTTAAAAAAAGTGAAATTTCCTTTAAGATCCACCTCGAAATAGCCTTCCTCAATACTTTCCAGGATGTTACGATAACGCCTGCCGGATTGTTTCAGGGCTTCTTTGGCCGCCTTTTGTTCGGTTATGTCCTCTATGAGACCGAGCCAGTATTGCAAATGGCCGTTGTTATCCCTAATGGCGGTGGCCCGCACGATTCCCCACAGGTAATCCCCATTTTTTTTCAGATAGCGCTTTTCAGCCTGATAAGAATTTATCTTACCATCACGGGCTTGGCCGCTCAGTTTTCGATTCTCTTCGCGGTCATCCGGATGCGTGATGTCCATAAATGTTAACTTTTTTATTTCATTTTGCTCGTAGCCGAGCATCCGGAAAAACGCATCGTTGGCCTCTAAAAAATATCCTTTCCTGTCGGCAATTGCGATGCCGAGCGGTGCGGCATCGAAGACGGTTCGAAAACGAATTTCATCCAGCTGCGATTCTTCTGCTGTCTGGCGGTCTGCCAACGTTGATTTTAAATCGAATTTTTTTCCAGTCCGCTTCATAACCATAACGGGGTTGCCCTGGATTTTTGAATTCAGTGCACGCACTTCTAATCGAAGTCTTGTATTTTATCATGGGTAGGATCAAATGCCGAAAAAGCGAACCGATGCTATCGAAAACCGATTTGTTTGTCAATTCACAGAACCGCATTCATTCGCTTTAAATCTTCTTTCTTGCCGATGATCACAATCACGTCGCCGGCTTCGAGCTTTTCAGAAGGCGTCGGGTTGAATACCATGTCTCCGGATAGTTTTTTGATGGCAACTATGATGACACCGTAATCTTTCCTCAGGTGGCTATCAATCAGGTTTTTGCCGATCAGGCTGGAATTATCGCCAATTTTGGCTTCTTCCATCATCAGACCGAGATGCGATCCCATCATGGCAATATCAATAAAGTCCACCACGGTTGGCTTTTTAAGCATCTGGGCAATGCGCCGCCCGCCGATCAGATAGGGTGACACGACTCGAGTTGCGCCGGCACGAAAGAGCTTGGCTTCGTTTTTTTCTTCGGAGGCTCTGGCCAGAACAAAAACATCCGGACGAAGGCTCTTGGCGGTCATCGCAATAAATACGTTATTGGCATCGGAATTAACGGCGGTAACAATTCCTTTGGCTTCCATTATCCCGGCCTGCATCAGGGCTTCTTCAGTTGTCGCATCCTTATCCAAATAAAGGAATTTTCGGGCCTCGATATGCTCGATGACCGACGGATCCTGTTCGATAACGATAAAATCGATATTATCGGCATGAAGCTCACTGCAGATGATCCGTCCGATGCGCCCGAAACCGCAGATGATAAAATGATTTTTTAATCCGGAAATCTGTTTTTGCACTTTTCTTCTCCCGAAAATTTTGACCAGCTCGCCTTCCACCAGGGCTCTGACCAGCATGCCGATCGTATACGCACCGACACTGATGCCCAGGAAGATGATAACAACAGTTATGGAACGCCCGGCCTGCGAAAGAGGGATGACCTCCGAGAAACCAACCGTGGAAAGGGTGATGATGGTCATATAAAACGCTTCAAAAAGCGGCATGTGTTCGACGAAATAGTATCCGCAGGTTCCCAGCGCTATGATTGCGAACAACATCAGCAGCGAATACCGCAATTTTTTCGAATCCATCATGGCTCCGGTAATACCAGTTGCTGCTCTAAAAGAAAACTTAAATTCTCGCTTCTTATAAACGATTGTTTCGCGAGCGTTAAAAACACGGCGGCAGAACCTTTCGGCCCTGCCGCTGATATAATGAGATTATTAGATGATAGATCCTTATTTAAGTGATTTTTATAAACGATACATCAATCGGGTTAGGAGTCTATTTGAGTGTATCTTTCAATGTTTTGCTGGCAACAAACTTTGGCGCCTTTGAAGCCTTTATCTTTATGGCTTCACCGGTTCTGGGATTTCGTCCCTTTCGGGCATTTCGCTTCGCTACTTTAAATGTGCCGAATCCCGCAACGGTAACCGGATTATTTTTTTTAAGAGATTTCGAAATAGATGCAAAAACGCAACTGACCGCCGCCTGAGCCTCTTTTTTGGTGCTGACAACCTTTGCCACCTCGTTGATAAGATCTGCTTTATTCATCTGATTCTCCTTTCATTAATTTGAATTTAAAAATCGGTTAAACGCCTGTTTTACAGGTTGAACAAAATTTCCGGGGTGTACCTCTCCCAATCCAATGAAAATGAATAATGTGACGTTCGCCACATTTTGGACAGATGCACTCGACTGCAGTTTTTTCGGGATCCCTGTGCTCGGCAATTTCTTTTTCCATCATGCTGAGCGGTCCTTCATGTTCCATCTCCGGTTTTTCTTCCAAACTTCAAACTCCCATCATTTTTTCCAAAGTTTCCTGTTTGGTTTTACACTGGATACATCGTTTTGCAATTGGCCTTGCTTTAAGGCGTGCGATAGCGATTTCTGCGCCACAGTCTTCACAAATGCCATATTCGCCGTTTTCGATGTCTTCCAAAGATCTGCGAATTTTTTTGATTAGCATGCTTTCGCGGTCTCGAATGCGAAGAGCGGTACTTCTGTCGCTCTCAAAGGAGGCACAATCCACAAAATCCGCCGAAATCGCCTCGACGTTTAACAGCCCTTCAACCGTATTGCCCGCCGAGTGCCTCAATTCTTCCAACCAGGCTGTCAAAAAATCTTTGAAGTATTCCAGTTCGTGTTCTTCCATTTTCTGAAGTCCCATCCGCTTTTATGAAATTAAAATTTCACCGCAGTCGGTTGTCATTTTGATGACCCGGGTAAGCAGTCTTTTTAGTACATGTCTTCATCCATTTCCGGCATCACCGGCTGTTTTGATTTTTTCTGAGGTTTTTCAGTGATCATGGCCTCGGTGGTGATCATCAGCCCGGATACAGAAGCTGCGTTCTGCAGTGCAAAACGCACGACCTTGGTCGGATCAATTACGCCGGACGCCATCAGGTTCTCATATTTTTCAGTTTCGGCATTAAAGCCATAATCTGCCTTACCCTCTATAACCTTTCCATAAACTACCGAGCCCTCGTAACCGGCATTCTCTGCGATTTGCCGTAACGGTTCGCTCAGGGCCCTTTTTAGAATTTCGATGCCGCTTTTCTCCTCACCGGACGCTTCTATTTTATCCAGGGCGTTCATGCAGCGGATTAAGGCGACACCGCCGCCCGGGACGATCCCTTCTTCCACCGCCGCACGGGTTGCATTCAGCGCATCCTCAACGCGGGCTTTCTTTTCTTTCATTTCGGTCTCGGTGGCCGCGCCGATTTGAATTACGGCGACGCCGCCAACGAGCTTGGCAAGGCGCTCCTGCAATTTCTCCCGATCATAATCGGAAGTGGTTTCCTCGATCTGCGTGCGAATCTGCCGCACACGGCCTTCAATTCCGCTTTTAGATCCCGCACCCTCGACAAGGGTGGTATCATCTTTGTCGATTTTTACGGTTTTACATTTTCCAAGATCATTGGTGGTCACATTCTCCAGCTTAATGCCCATATCTTCGGAAATGACCTGGCCCCCGGTTAAAACAGCGATATCGCTCAACATGGCCTTGCGGCGATCACCAAAACCCGGCGCTTTAACGGCTGCAACCTGCAAGGTACCTCGGAGCTTGTTCACCACCAGCGTGGCCAAGGCCTCCCCCTCTACGTCTTCGGCAATGATCAACAACGGCCTTCCCTGTTTGGCAACCTGCTCCAGCAGTGGCAACAGATCTTTCATGCCGCTGATTTTCTTTTCATGCAGCAAAATGTATGCGTCTTCTAAAACCGCCTCCATCTTTTCGGGGTTGGTGACGAAGTAAGGGGACAGATAGCCCCGATCAAATTGCATGCCCTCAACGATATCCAGTGTGGTTTCCATGCTTTTGGCTTCTTCGACCGTAATGACGCCTTCTTTGCCGACTTTTTCCATGGCCTCAGAAATAAGATCGCCAACCATGGGGTCATTGTTGGCGGAGATGGTTCCCACCTGGGCAATCTCGGTTTTATCCCTGGTAGGTTTGGAAAGCTTTTTCAACTCATCGACAACAGCGGTTACACCTCTGTCAATGCCGCGTTTAATGGCCATGGGGTTGGACCCGGAAGTCACCAGCTTTTGTCCTTCGCGGTAGATCGCCCGGGCCAGAATGGTCGCGGTGGTCGTTCCATCGCCGGCCATATCGCTGGTTTTGCTGGCGACCTCTTTGACCATCTGGGCACCCATATTTTCGAATTTATCTGCGATTTCAATTTCCTTGGCCACTGTTACACCATCTTTGGTAACCACGGGCGAGCCGAATGATTTCTCTAAAACAACATTACGGCCCCTGGGCCCCAGCGTAACTTCCACAGCGTCTGCCAGGGTGTCTACGCCTTTGAGGAGACGTTCTCTGGCTCTCACATTGTATGCAATCATTTTTGCAGGCATTTCAATCACCTCCAGTTATTCAAGAACGGACAAAATATCGTCCTCACGCATAAAAACGTGTTCAACATTGTTAAGCTTAATTTCGGTTCCGGCATATTTGCCGAATAGGATGCGGTCCCCGACCTTTACTTCCAGCGGGATGCGCTTTCCGTCTTTATCTATTTTGCCGGAGCCGACGGCCACCACCTTACCCCTCTGGGGTTTTTCCTTGGCCGTATCCGGAATGATGATCCCTCCGGCGCTTTTTTTTTCCTCATCTTCTCTCAGCACCAGGACTCTGTCATGTAAAGGTTTGATTTTCATTTGATTAAAATCTCCTTTCCAGCTTAATTCTTAGAAAGAATCTCATCATCTGGAATTGTGTCATCAGCATCCGGAATGCTTTCATCATTAAACGGATCCATCTCCTCGTCTTTGGAAGCATAAAATTCGAATTCATATAGATCGTCCCATCTGTCTTCCATTGCAGGATCCAGTTCGAACCTAGAAAGATATTGCCTGTCAGAAGCATTCATGGTTCATTCCTCCTAAAGTTCAAAATCATATTTAATTTTATTTCGTGAATTCCGTTTGCGTTCTTTATGTTTTCTTTCCGCCTTAAAATCCTTTGTTCGGAATTTTTCTTTGCGCCGCATCGGACTGTGCTTGGGCGCATTTAAACCTGGACCGCTATAATCGTCAGATTCATCAAATGAATCTTCTGATTCCGCCGTATTCCTGGAATAGGTTTCTTTTTCCATCAGAATCCTCTGTCAGTCGATTTGAATAACTTCCGATCGTTCAGGCCGTTTGGCCTGGATATGTTCCATAAAAAAATGATTAGACTTTTTGTAAATTCGGTACGCTATTTTCAGGTGCATCTAGGATGATCTGATATTTTCGAACGTTGAGAATTGCCCGACCGTTCAGTTGTTCTCTGAGCCTGCCCTCGACTGCCACTTTCTTATACGTCAGATTTAACAATTCCTTGCCGGCGCCGCTAAAGTCGATCTGATATTCTTTCTGGTCGTCGGTATGGATGGCAATCCGGGCCGGTTTGCCCTGTTCGGTCCATCTCGATGGCAAGATGATTCCGATTATGGGTGGTGGAGCGGATGTCTTTTTGTGTTTTTTGATCTGCAAAACTCACCTCGATATGAATTTGTCCTATAGCTTGGAGACGATCCAAAGATGAAATGATTATTTTTATTCCGGCACCGCCTTAAATGACGTCACGGTAATTATTTTTTGATCTTCTTTTTCTTGGACTGTTCCGGTTACCTGCACTTTTACAGCGATATAGTTAAATACCAGGTCATCGCCTTTTGCCGTGTTGGCAACCTCATAAATTTGACCACCCGCCACGATCTGATGGGTGTCATTCACCTCGCCGACAATGGTAATTTCGCCTGCGAAAACAGAATCTGAAAAAAACCATACAAACAGAGAGAAAAACAAAAAGCTTAAAAATTTACGATTGTTCGCTTTTTTCATCGGTAGATTCTCCTAATTTATTTTAGGAAAATAATTATTGCTTTGAATCACGATGGAAATATAGCAACGGTTGTGCCAATTTAGTAACTAATTGAAATTAATAGTAATATGAATATTATTAGATAAAAAGTAGGAACCGGACATTCCGAAAAAAAGGTAGAACGCGAGATTGTGGCGGTAATAGCGGAAATTACTGTCTAACCCTTTGAAACAACTAATAATAAAACCGGAATTTTAAATTCCGGTTTTATCCAGTGTGGGAATTGCAAGTTCCTGTAGGCTGAACCGATTTATCATTCAACAGCGGTTATGACTTTGTAAATTTGTTTGCCGATCGCAGATTGAGAATATACTGTTTGCACCACTTTTTTGTTGATGGCGACGATTTTTTTTCGTTTGTGTGGGTCAATGAGCCTGAGGGTTGCCTTGATGGGCGTTTCGTTGCGTTCAATCACCGTGTCGACAAAATCTGGGTCAGAAAGTTGCAGGATTGTGTCAAGTCTATCCTGCAAAGCCTGTTCGGGTGCTGCTTTTGTTTTGCCGATGTCTTTGAAATCCTGTCCATCGATGAGCAGGACCGTGTAAAGATGGCCTAGCTTCATTCCTTGCGCCTGGAAATCAGGCGTAATAAAAGGAATACTCCTTCCAATAACGGCTCTGTCTAAAATCCAGGGCTCAATATACGCAAAACCAAAACCCTCCAGCACACTGGTGGTGATGACCAGATCCGCCAGACGGACCAGATCACCCACCCCGTAGCGCTCAATTTTTGACCGATCCTGAGGATCGCGCTCGCGCTCCAGAGCCACTATATCATTAAAACCGATCGATACTGGGAGACGGTGCTTGTTGACAAATTCAATCAGCTGATCCGCATAGCGGGCATCGTCACCGCTTTCCGGTTTGAGGCTGACCAGAAGGTGAAATTTCCCTTCTATGATGCATTTTTTTTTGGTTGTATTTCCATCAGACAGGCAGTTTAATAAACAGGTAAAGAAAATGGCTTCCTCCACGTTTTTGCGGCGCACACAACGGACCGGATACAGGATAAAGCGAACAGATGAATTCAGCTTTTCACGGCGAATAATTTTTGTCCTGAGCTCTCCGGTTCTGTCATCCGGCGGCATCATTGCGCTGTCGACGGAATTTGGGATATAAAAGGTGTTGCTTTCCTCGATGCCGTGTTCAATGAGCCGCGATCGATCATAGCGGTTAATGGCGATATATTTGATGTTAGGAGATGCGGGATACAGAACATTATGCCAATTGGGAACCACCCCAAAGCGGTATTCATGAAACTTTTTCACATTACGGAAAAAATGGGGACGCTGCTGGACAAAGTCATGAACCCGATAAATGAATTTTTTCTTAATTCCAGCTTCATAACAGTACTGCGTGTAGAGGAAAAAGGCATAGGTTACGGTTGGATCTATCCCAATACCCAGGTTTTCAGTGAGTATCACATCCATGTCTGCTAGTTTCTGATCGAGGGTTTCAGCAAGGTTGGTGCCCTGCCACACGTAGTCATGCACCTGCTGATCGGCGATGGATTTTTCCACCCGTTTTCGCAACGCTGCGTCGGGGCTAAACTCCTCGATATTTAGATATTCAAGAATGCCCGGGATCGGTTTGATGAAATCCTGATAATTGGGCGATAGTCTGCCAAAAAGGGTAATTTTCAAATCGGGGTCGATTTCCCGCAACGCCCGAACATTTCGTGAAATAACAGTGTTGACCCCGTCTTGAAAGCCAATGCCGTAATGGCCGATGCCAAGATGTAATTTTTGACTCATCGAGTGCCTCACGTCTTTTTGCGAGGAAGTGCCCATAGCTTATTTCGAGATTTAATTTTATCTAACATACCTGATGGCGCCTTGTCCCATCCCTCAAGGAACCAGCGCAGCAGGCCCCCTTTTATAAAATGGCTTCTGCAATCAGATCACGGGCACCCTGTTTCATTTCAGTTGCAGCCTTTTTATATATTTGCATGTGCTTCTTTGCGGTAATCGACCAGCTGATCTTCTTTTTTACGTAGGCCTTTGCCCGTTGGGAGTAAGTTTTGCGTAGAGAGGCATTGCCCATAATCATTAAAATCGACCGTTTGAGTTCTTTGCAGTCTCCAGGGGAAACGGCGATGGCGGCGCCGCTGGCCTCTGCTTCAGCCTTCAACCCTTCGAGACCGGACACCACAGCCGGTACCCCGAGTGCAAAACTGTGTGCGAGATTCCCGCTTTGCGAAGCAAAGGTGTACGGCATCACCATCAGATCGAAGGCTGCCATGATACTGTTGTATTCCACAGGAGTAAAACTGCCTTGCACGAATTTTATACGATCCCTGTGGATACACTGCTCGACGAGATCGAGCAGTTTTTTCTTGTATTCAATTTGGTTGGGATCTCCAAGCCGTGCATCTCCGGCGAGCACCAGCAAAGTTTGGTCGTCGAGTTCTTCGGCCAGATCATCCCAAATTTCTATCACCCGGTCAAAGCCCTTCGTCTGGGTGAACCAACCGATCATTCCCAGCACGAGTTTGCCCTCCAGTCCAAGCTTTTTTTTAGCGTGCGTCTTTGAGATCGATACCGCCGCTGCCGCGCCATGCGGGATGACATATACATTGTTAACAATGCGCCCAAGATTGGCATGCAGGCTCATCCATTGGTACTCGGCATGAACGATACCGGCTTGGACCAGGCGCTGCATGACATCCATGTACAGACGGATCATGGGACTAAGCCGTGAGTAAACCGAATGGTAGGTGATCACGGCCGGATATTTTCCCTGAGCCTGCAGTCTGAACAAAAACCGGAAAAGCCCCGATGCATGATCCCCTGAAGTCTGGTAGAGTCCGAATTCATGCTGGATGTGAACGATGTCGGGATTGATTTTCTGAATTTTATCGTATACAGCCTCGTCCCATCCGGGGACCTCAGTGTTCATTACAGGGTAAACGTTTTTTTCCCCCCGTCTTCCGCCATCCGGATGACAGATGACATGAATATCATTTTGGGCTTTGCGTAGCGCCGTGATGAGTTCCTCCGAGTAGGTAGCGATTCCGCATGGCCGCGGAGGCCAGCTAGACAACCATGCAATTTTCATTTTATTACTCCTTTCCTCAATCAGGTATATCTCCTTCGGAAGACAGAATATCGTGAGGATAATAGGCAAACTTTTTCTGGTCATCTTTCGTCAAGCATTGTTGGAACACAGATTTAAGATATCGTCAAGTTTTGCTTCGGCAACCGCGATGCAGGTATCTGCGGCACCGTAGTACATTTTAAGCGTACCGTCGGATTCCAATATAATTCCGCAAGGAAAGACCACATTGGGTACATCTCCGGTGCGCTCGTATAACTTCTCCGGTCCGAATATAAAATGCGACGTATAACCGATGACAATGGAAGGATCGTTTGGGTCGAGCAACATGGCGCCGATTCGATAAAGCCGTCCGGAGGCAGTCTCGCGAACTCCATGGTAAAGGGTAAGCCAACCGCGATCGGTTTTCAGCGGTGGCGTGGAAATCCCCAGTTTGTATGATCCCCAGCCGGGTTCGGGCCCCAGAATCGCCTTGGCTCGGCCCCAGTGAATCAGGTCTTTGGAATAGGTGATCCAGATGGCGCCCATCTGTCCGCCCATTCCTCCAGGACGATCGATCATTACATAACTGCCGCTAATTTTTTCTGGGAAGAGGATAGCATCTTTATTGTCGACTTCAGTGGCCAGGCTGATGCGTTCAAAGCTGACGAAATCTTTGGTGCAACCGATCCCGACACGCGGGCCAAACGGGCCGTATGCTGTATAGGTAATGTAATAGGTGTCCCCGATAAGGGAAATGCGCGGATCTTCAACACCAAAGCGTTCATAGGGTTCATAGTAAGGATCAACTGACGGTGTTATCCATGGCTGAGAATCCACTTCAAATTGATAACCGTCATCAGAACGTGCCAGGGTCAAATGACTGTGGCCCTTGAGATCCTCAATCCGCAACAGCATCAGATACTGGTTTTGAAACTTGCAGGCTGCCGCATTAAACACAGCGCTGCAGGGGTAGGGTACGTCATCGCTGCTTAAAATCGGGTTTTTATCATAACGCTTGAATGGGTAAAGTTTATTCACTAATCATCTTCCTCCTACATAACCCGTTTATTTCTCTGAGTCGGATTTGATATTGCCCAGTTGACGCTATTTATATAGCATCGTTTTAAATAAAATTAAAGTAGATGGGTCGGGGCTTTAAAGACGATAAACCTTCCAACATAAGCAAAACTTGTCATTTTATAAATTTGTGGATATTAAAAAAAAGAACAGTGAAGTGAAGGACAGAATTAAATCCGCTTTTTCCGTCAAAACATTGACAAACTTCAGCAGGGTATGACCATCTTCTCGAGGGGAAGAACGGATATTTCGGGATTGAAATTTGAAGGGAGATGAAAGTTGGATTATTTTGAGCCACTTGAGTTAAAGCGCAGCCGGCAAAGATTCGTGCCCGATTCGTCAAGAGTGATTACAAGATTTTTTGGTCCCGGCGGACGCAAACGGCAAAAGCGGATCATACAGCGCGTGGTATCTTTGCCCGATGAAAAATCACGCGGAATTTTGCAGGCGGTTCTGCGTGACTTTTCCGATCGGCATCAGGATCTGGAAAACACGCTACTGCGCCATTTTAAAAAAATTGAAGATCTTATAGAAAATCCTGAACGTTTGACTCAGGAGCACAAATTATTGCTGGGTGCATTTTTCACCAAAGAGTACTCGATCGAATCGGTTGCCTTTTTTAACCCCTCAATTGTGCCGCATCCCAATCAGGAGGGTCTGCGCGAGGGCGCTTTGAGAGTTATTTTCAGCTTCAGAGCTGTGGGCGAGGGCCACATTTCCTCATTGACGTTTCGTAGCGGTGTGCTGGATAAGAAAAATAACTTGATGCTGGGCCCGGTCAGCCCGTTTTTGGAAACACCGGCGGTCGCCCTTAATCGGGCCTACGAAAAGGACTTATTTCTCATGATTTTACGCGATGAGCTCGAGTGTGATGATATTATTTACCATATTTTTGATGCGCTGCCGAACATTTTCCAATTCCATGAACTAAAAAATAGAATTGAAGAATTTGTGGCCGACAAGGTACCCACCAGTGAGCGCCGGGAGACGATCGAAATGATTTTTTGGGTTGCCAGATCCAACTTTGTGCAGAGTTTTCGACCGCAAAGCCGTCTTTCGGAACGGGTGATTTTTCCCACCGGCAGAAACGAAAGCAACGGCATCGAGGATGCCCGCTTCGTGCATTTTGTCGATGGCAATGAGCGTTATTATGCGACGTATACGGCGTATAATGGCCGCAATACTTTGCCGATGTTGCTGGAGACGCGTGATTTTCTAAAATTCAAGGTGTTGACCCTCAACGGGAAAGCAGTAAGAGATAAAGGCATGGCGCTTTTCCCGCGGAAAATCAACGGTAAATATGCCATGATTTCCCGGCAGGACGGCGAAAACCTGTTTCTGATGTATTCAGATCACATCCACTTCTGGGAAAAAATGCAAATGATTGAAACCCCCGAGCAGCCCTGGGAATTTGTGCAAATTGGAAACTGCGGATCTCCGCTGGAAACCGAAAAAGGCTGGTTGTTGCTGACCCACGGCGTTGGTGCCATGCGTAAATATTGTATCGGTGCTCTATTACTGGACCTGGAAAATCCTTCCAAAATTATTGGAAAATTAAAAGAGCCTTTGATTATGCCCAATGAATATGAACGCGAAGGGTATGTGCCGAATGTCGTTTATTCCTGTGGGGCACTCATTCACAATGGCTCCGTCGTCATTCCTTATGCGGTGTCGGATACGACCTCCGGTATTGCAACTGTTGAATTAAAAGCGCTGCTGGATAGGCTCCTGCTACCCTGAGTTTCATCGTTTCGCTATGGAGCTGAAATCTTGGATATATGACCACGGCCGGTCTGTGATTATCCGTCTCTGAAGCCGCTTTACGGATATGAATAATTCAGCTATAATTAAATGGAATATACAGTTGATCGCTAGACGGATTTTCGATTTTTGTTTTGAATAGCGCTTTCGGGAACTTGGTACGGTACGCTTAGTTTAATGTTTACGCCTGAGACCTGAAGCCGAGCACCTATCGCCTGCTTGGAGATTCATGCGCCTAGAATACGTTTTTGCAGCCACCGCATTATTTTTTTCCATTTTTTTGAGCACATCGTGCTCAAACCATCAACCCCTCGAGCGACCCCAAAATTATACCCGCCTTTTTGAACTGATTCGGCTCAAAGACCGAACCCAGCCGCTGTACGTTTTTAATGATTTTAAGGAAGAATTCGATGCGGCCAGTCATCGGGCAACGCGACAGTATTTTAAAGAACATCCCGGTTTGATTCAGCGCATTAAAGCTAAGCTTGAAGGCGGAACGCTGCGGTGGCGACTCAGAAATCTGAAACATCGATTGCTGTTTGTGCCTGAAAGCCGAACCGAATACGCCGAAATCTACAAGAACTATTGCCTCGATGTCATCCATGCGATTCTGGATAAAACAGGATTCGATAATCCCTATGACAGCATTCAAACCTTAAACCACAGCCAACCGGTACGTCATGAAAAAAATGCGGGCGTCACGGCGTATATCGTTCATAATCTCGCCAAGGAATATGTCGGCACCTATATTTTTTCGAATCAAACCGATAAAAGAGTAAAAATTGAACTGAAAGGCAAACTTTACAGCGGTGATGTCGGCTCTTATACGAGCACCTTAACGATGAACGCAAACGGAACCATAAAATTTCTTAAAGACAAATATACCATCTGGCAAAACAGTGCCGCTAACCCCTTTACAACCTTAATGGTTCCGGCGGAAGAGACTTTACATATCACATTAAGAGACGCCACCGAAAGCGCTATTAAGAAGACTGTCGAGCGGCGTCATCGGAGAAGCTTAAAATCCGTTGAAAAAATAGTGGAAGACTGGATGGCTGTTGAAGAGGCGATTGTAGGGGGCATCGTCTATAGGTTGCTGCCGAATATCCTGGAAAAACGCATAACGGATCTGTCACTGTCCTATATCGAAATGGATATTAGCGCTAAAAGTCAGTTTGAAAAATACCGCCATCTGGAAAAAGGAATCAGCATCGTAGAGGAAATTGGCCATGCGGAAGCCATCCGTATGTATTCAAAAGATCCGTCGGCATTCAGAGACCTTCTGTTATAATTTCAGCGGACCGGTTCTTTTCCTTTTGAACCCGGTGGGTGTAATTCTAGGAGAAATGCTGAAAAAGATTTCCTCTGGGTCTGTCCGGCCATATTCGTCTGCCCCGGCTTACTTCGGCTGCCAGCTTGAACCCCAGCATTTTATAGATGAGCTTGGCAACGGCAAATGCTGAATTTCGATCATCGGGATCATGAGATAATTCTACTACATCAATACCGATAACGGTTTTTTGGGTAAATATACGCTGCAATAGAACGAGCGCCTCATCCCATAAGAGCCCTCCGGGTTCGGGCGTCCCGGTACTGCGAATGACACTCCAGTCGAAAACATCCACATCCACCGTCAGATAGACCGGTTCGGCAAGTGCTTCAAGGGCGGCATTGATATCAAACTCCCCGCTTCGAAAAGCAGACATGGTGCACAGCGCCAGGTTTTCTCTTGCGACTCTCTGGGCTTCCTCCAGAGACATGCTGCGGATGCCGATTTGCAGGGTGTCGCTGATGCCTTCTCGAATGCGAGCCATCGTGCAGGCATGGCTGAAGGGGTTGTCCTCATATCGGTCCCTTAGGTCTGAGTGGGCATCGAGTTGAATGACTGAAAGTTGATCGGTGCTCGCATGCAGAGATTTAAAATAACCCATGCTGATGGAATGGTCGCCGCCGAGCATAACGACGAATTTATTCTGGTCGATCAAGGTTCGTGTGACCTCAGATATTGCCGCCTGCATTCTTTCAGCATCCGCAAAAATTTCGGGCGGCAAAACCGTGCTGATGCCCATGCGGTATGGTTCGGCCTCGAGGATTTCATCGTAGAGCTCTAAATGTTTTGAAGCAGCGATGACGGCATCAGGCCCGCCTGCCGTACCCTTACCATAACTCACGCCACCTTCATATGGGATCGGCAGGATCACGACAGCCGCATTTTTGAATTCGGTATATTCTGCCGGCAGATCAAGAAATTGTCTGGGATTCATTTTCATCTGGCTTTTTCCAACTTATCGACGAATTCAGGCATCCGGGATATTAACTTTTTTTGGGGTCTTTTTTTACAATTATCCAAAACATAAGCCGTCAGAATCGGAAAAATAACGCTGTATTCCCCCCAGATCTGAACCAGTTTTTCTGCAGTTGCCGAGCGGTATTTGCCCCAGGTTACCGATTCGCTGAACGTACAGCCGGACAGGCTGCCTTCTTTTTCAACGGCAGTGCTGATTTGAAGGCCCCGCTCGGCACCTTCATGCTGAACGTTTAAGATCTGACTGATGGTCGGTCCGGTTTGCTGGATAAAATTTTTAGGCCCGCCGCCGCCCAGTTCGATAAAGCTCGCCTGACCGGATGCAAAAACGATGGCCGCTGAGTCAAATATATCTTTTTGGGCCGACAGTCTCACCGGGCAGCCATCACGGTCGGTCACGACCAGATTCATTGCAATCGAATGATTGGCCAACGAATCCCAGAAAATGGGGATCTTATGTTTTGCAGCACAGGCAACAAAACTGCGTTCGGGATATGTGCTGTTTTTTTGAACCCAGCCTCCCAGTGCAAGATTAAATTCCCAGCTTGAAATGGGATTTCCCGAAAGATGCTCTGGATAACTCTGTTTTACGAAATTGCGGATAATTTCATCCTGCGCTTCAAGCGTTTCTTTTTCCCGGATACCGATGTCGTAGATACGGGTATCTCCATGTTTCCTCAAGGCATCGTCATTATGGATCGGCGAAATTGATTTGACCGGCAAATCAAACGCAAAATGCAGGTCATGATAAACCTGTGCGCCGGTCGAGCAGATTACATCAACAAAGCCGGCTTCCAGCAAAGAAATCACCATGCCGCCCATACCGCCGGCGATGCCGGCACCGGCGATGCCCAGCCAGATCACATCCTCATCATCGATCATCTGCCGGTAAAGCTGCGCTCCCCGGTAAACATTTCTGGCCTCAAATGATGTCTGTCCCAATGCATAGACGATATCCGTGATCGACATCCCTATAGAAAAGGGCGGCGGAACAATATCCGGTGCGTTTTTAAATAGAGATTGGTTGTCTTTCATCACATCCCCTCAAGCGCGAATGGATGTGCTTCATAAAGAAGATCACAATGCATTGTTGTAAAAATTATAATTACGGAATTAATCGAGTAGCATTACGGCCGCGGCAACGACAGTTGTCCACAGCCCTAATTTATGACCGCGCGCAGATTGAGCAATGCTGCGCGAAACGAACAGTTTGTTTCCAATCTTATACGCCTGTTTGCGCTCATCCCAGGCGACATCCGCGTCCATCTCGATTCCCAGGGTGGATGCCAGCATGGTTGCAGCGAGGTCTTCGGCAAAATCCGCAGATTTCTTCATTGTTTCACCAAAGGCATGATGCTCACTGATGTATCCATATTGGCTATTATTTTTGGGGCGTGCCAAGCCGATCGCCGCTGAGACCAAACGGTTGGGTTCATTGGTGTCCGCGCGGGACAAAACAACAAAGGTAATCTGACCGGCCTTCAACTCATTTATGCCGAAATCCTTTGCTATGATTTTGCAGTCCGGCGGCAGGATGCTGGACACATAAACCAGGTTGCATTTTTCGATACCCGCACTCCGCAGAGCCAGTTCAAAACTTTGCAGCTTATTGCGGTGGTAGCCCACGCCTTTGGTGAAAAACATGCGCTTGGGAATTAGTTTGTTCAACCTCCGGGCGCCTCCTTTAAAATAGACTTCAACTTGGCTCAATCACTCCGCATTTTTATGTTCGCAATTTTTCTGCTCCGGTTTTTTCATAACAAAAAAAGAGGGAACTTCTCCCTCTCTACCATAATTTGGTAAACAACATTATTCTACACGCAGCGCCGGTTCAGTTACCGAAATAATCTTTGTCCCCCAGCCGCCATCGCCGTTCCTTTAATGGCAACTCTTTTAATGGCAACTCTTTGGGCTCTGTGCTGTTTTTCGGTGTCGGGCTGACCGCATCTTGCGCTACGAATTGTAAATTCAATCGATACCTTGATATGAAAAGTGGATCGATTAAAATGCTCAGGCGGCCTTATCTGTCGTTCTTTTAATATCGACCGAACCGGTGTTCTTGTTAAAATAACCCTCAAACAGGATCATTTCCGGGTAATCATCCAGGGAGTTATAATCTCTAATTTTTACATTGCCGATGACGGCCTCTTTGGGATCGAAGATCCTTATTTCGAAGTTCTGCTTTTGTGATGTTGATCGCACGACCCCCTTCAAGGACCAAACCCAATCCGGATCCAGTTTCAACTGTGTGACCAAATGCATTCCGACTTGAGTCTGCAAATCTTTGGGTTTAGGTAAATTTGAAGACGTTTGGTTTAAACCCTGCTCATTTTTATTTTCGGTTTTCCAGAATTTCCAGTTCATCAGTTTCACCTCTTTTTTTCCTATTGATGTCTTGGCAAAAGAGAGGGGGGGCGCGCCCTCTCTTTTTTAAGTTAAAATTCTATTATTCAATAATTTCAAAAGACGAGATGGTTATAATCTTCGTCCCCTCAGCTTCCACCACCGTTCCTTTAACGCTAACTTTATGGCCGACCATCTCCATGACCTCATTGCCTTCATCATTTTCGGCAATATCGTAGAACATCCCGTCACCGTCAACCAGCTGGCCGTCTTCGTTAATGACGCCCGAGATGCTGACTTCCGATCCGGCGACCGCAATTCCTGATAGAAAGACAGCTAGAATGATGATCAAAATTCCTCTAAAGATCATTTTCAGGCTTCTTTTCATTTTGTGTCCCTCCATGGTGCAGGCTGTTCAAGCTGCCTTACAAAAACAGATTTTTGATGTGTTAGGCTTGGTTTTTCGGTTTGCTTAATCTTTTGACGTTAATAATCCTTTTCCCTTCTTTGGTTCGTAGGATTCCCCGTATCTCCACCGCCTGTCTTAACAGTGGTTTTAGTCTGGCGACCTGGTCTTTATCGGTAATCAGATACTCCTTTTCATCTGAGGTGGCGATGGCCAGATCAACCACGTTGCCTTTCTCATCCCAGTTGGCCGGGATGATGATACCCTCGATACAGATCATCATGGCTTTTAATTCTCCATATACGACTCGGATTTTTAATACACTCTTGACCCGATTCACAGCAATCACTGTGCCAATTTATTAACTTACTGAAATTATATTAAATATTTAATTTAGCCGAATTGCTATGGGAACTACAGGTTCCCAAATTCCACAAGAGGGAAGGGGATTAATGCGTCAAAAATGATAAGGGAGAACACAAATGGCTTGTCTGTTCAATGAAAATGCGGACAGGAAATCTGAATTCCGAAATTGATGGTTCTCGGAATCACCGGTTCTGATTTAACAAAAAAGTCTCTGCCGGGCGGGTTTACACGGATTTAAATTCTTCTTTTCGGATCCCGTATTTATTCATCAGCTTGTTGAGCTGGCGGGTGCTGATGCCGGCCGCCTTCGCCGATTCACCAATCTTGCCGTTATGGCGGGCCAACACGTCCTTCAGGTAATTTCTTTCAATCTCTTCAACCCCGCGCTGCCGGGCCTGATTCAAAGTCAAGGTTTCACTTGAAGGGATAAATACGGGAGTGGATTCGGATTCAAAAAATTCGCCGGGAAAACTTTCCGGTGTGAGCTCGGCTGATGTTTCCAGTATATATGCGCGCTCGATCAAATTTTCCAGTTCCCGGATATTGCCCGGCCAGGCATACCTGCGGAAGGCTTCCAGTACTTGGGGATGCGTTGAATGTATCTTTTTCAAGGAAAAATTATTCAGATTCCTTAAAAAAATTTCGATGAACAGCGGGAGGTCTTCCAATCGTTCTTTTAATGCCGGTATTTCGATGGGAAATACATTAAGCCGGTAGTAAAGATCTTTTCTAAACTGTCCTTCCGCACACATTTTTTTCAGATCCGCATTGGTGGCGGCAATCACCCGGACGTCGGTTTTAAGAATTTCTTCACCTCCCACGCGTTGAAATGTCCCATCCTGTAAGACCTGTAATAATTTGATCTGTGCCGATGGCGTAATCGTACCGATTTCATCCAGAAAAATGGTTCCGCCGCGGGCGATTTCAAACTTACCTAATTTCCTCTTTATGGCTCCGGTGAAAGCGCCCTTTTCATGGCCGAACATTTCACTTTCTACCAGCGTGTCCGGGATTGCGCCGCAATGGACACTGATAAACTGAGCATCACGACGGTTGCTGTGCTGATGAATCAATTTTGCCAGAACACTTTTACCGGTTCCCGTATCTCCCGCAAGCAATACCGTGCTTTTGGTGGGTGAAACCGATCGGATTTTGTCGAATACATTTTTCATTGCCGGGCTTTTGGTTTGAATCAGTTCAAGGGAATCAATGCGCCAGAATTGATCCCGCAAATAGCTCAGTTCCGATTGCTTAATAATGGATTCGTTTATGCTATCGGCGATGTGTTTCACTTCCTCGGTGTCAATCGGATAGGGGAGATAGTCACTGGCGCCGGCTTTAACAGCTCTTACGGCCTTCCTGATATGACTATGCGCGGCCATAACAATAATTTCAATGGTCGGGGATTTTTGCCAGTAAGGTTGTAAGGCTTCCTTGTAATTTTCATCTGGCAATGATGCTGTAAGGATGTCGAGCTCTATAAACACGAGGTCAAAGTGTTTTTTAGAAAGCAAATCCAATGCCTGCTGCTTCGTCGTCGCATTTTCCACTCGATAATCCGCTGGGAAACAAGAACGTATCGTACGGAACAAATTTTGTTCGGAGGTGGTAACGAGAATGGATTTCATCTTTTTCCTTAATTCCGAAAACGCCAAGGATATTGAATTGGCCTATATCTAATATCTTTTCGCGAAATGTCAACAAAATTAGATCGTCAATCATTTCCATCAAATTGACTCACGCCTTTTTCAAGTCGGGTAACGAACTGCAATTTCTAAATGGTGTCTAACCCTTTAGAAGTGAATTATCGATTCTCAAGTTTGTGATTTCGGAACCAGTACTTCTTAACTTAAATAATTTTGTAATTACAGTCTATTAGAGCCATATAGGGGGCAATTGATCATATCGGAAAAAGTGATTTGACAAAAAATCGGAATATCAAGTTCCGGTTGCATCTGGCGGCTATAAAGAATATAGATAAATTTTGATGGGTTACGATTTTGGCATATTTGTTGCCTTATTTAAGAGCCAGATATGGTTGGTCATCCGGAGGTATCGTTAGTTGAAGGCCATAAACCGGAAATGGTCGCGTTTTTAACGGTGATGCAATTGATAAAAGCCACCGAAAAAAGAACTGAAGGGCGGCACGCGTGTGAAGCCAAGATTAAGTGGACGCAGTTTAATCGAATTACATTTAATTACGGCCAAGAAATTTATTACCATGCCAGGGTTCTAAATTTAAGCGAAAGCGGTTTGTATTTCGAAAGCGAATGTCCGCTCCAACCGGGAATCACGATATTATTTCGGATTGAAATATCAGGATGTGCGGCTTCAACTTTAGAAGGTCGCGAATGCCTGCGCACAATTTCGCTCGCAGACGTAAAAATGGTGTCGGGACCTGGTTAAGAATGGTTAATCTTATTTCGGTATAGGTGCTCGGTACCCCGTATACTATTAAGTAACTGAAAATCGTGAGCTGTAACCTTAAGCTTCTCCTTCATTAGATAAGTGGTTCCCTTTTTATCGGGAACCACTTTTTTGGGAAGAGTACTTGCGTTTCAATGAAAATAAAATGATATTTAGATGAGGGGTCGGGGCGTTTTTCTATCCGCTTTTTTCGAAAGACCCGCCAGCGGCGGAACATAATCAAATTATTCATTATTGAGGAAAACATGCAAAATCAAAATAACACAGGCGAATATGGATCAGGAGACGAAAGCAGGCCCTACGATTTGATAGACGGCGCCACCGGCGAAGGCCTGAAAGTGATCAGGGAACTTGACGAGCAGCGCAAAGTTTCAGCCGATTCAAGCGTCCCTATTGATGCACGCCTGGAGGCCTATGAAGACATATTTGATTCTGAAGTCGGGGATACCTCACTCGTGCGCGCGCGCAATATCGAACGCGAAGTCGGTTTGCGCCAGATCTATCTTAAATTCGAAGGCGGCAACCCGACCGGCACCCAAAAGGACCGGATTGCATTTGCCCAGGCCATGGATGCTCTGCGGCGCGGTTTTGATACGATCACAATGGCGACATGCGGGAATTACGGCGTTGCCATGGCGCTGGCCGCCTCCTTCGCCGGGCTTCAATGCCGTATTTGCATTCCCCAAAACTATCATACCAACCGGATAAAAGAAATGGCCGAGCTCGGGGCCGAAATTGTTCGGGTTGCCGGGGATTATGAAAGAGCGGTGGCTGTTTCCCAGGAGTTGGCTCAAGAAAACGAGCTTTACGATGCCAACCCCGGGGGTGAAAATACGGTGACACAGATGCGCGCTTACGGGCAAATCGCCTATGAGATATACGACGAGCTGCGGGACGCGCCCCTGGCCGTTGCCGCTCCGGTTTCAAACGGCACCACGCTTTCAGGTATTTACAGAGGTTTCTTGAGCCTGTATCGGCGCGGCAAAACTTCCCGCATGCCGCGCATCGTCGCGGGTTCTTCGTTCCGCAAAAATCCGATTGTGCAGGCATTTTTAAAGAATATGCCGACCTGTGAAGACTTAAATCCCGCCCAAATCAGGGAAACCAGTGTGAACGAACCGCTGATTAACTGGCATGCCATTGATGGAGATGCTGCCCTGGAAGCGATCCGCCAGACCCACGGCTGGGCGGCCGACGCCTCGGATAAGGGGATGCTTTCCTATTCGAAATTGATTCGCGAGAAAGAAGGCCTGCAGGTTTTGCCGGCTTCGACCGCCGGCTTGATCGCTTTGATGGGACAGCATCAAAAGGAACCACTGGCCGGTGATCGTTATGTCGTTATTTTGACAGGGAGGAAATCATGAACCGAATGCCTGAGGGGAATGCCATTGTATATTGTGAGGGGGCCTTCAACACGCCTAACGGTAAAACGGCGCATGGCCTGGTCAGGTTCACGAATCGGTATCGTGTACTGTCGGTTGTCGATTCTCGCCATGCCGACCGGGATGCCGGTGACGTACTGGACGGTAAAGCAAACCGGATTCCGATTTTTGGTTCCCTGCAGCAGGCCGTAAAGGAGGCCGACAGCCATACGCATCCGGCCACACACTTTGTTGTCGGTCTGGCCCCGGACGGCGGCCGCCTGACGTCAAAGGCGCGGCAGGATGCAAGAAATGCCATTTCATATGGCCTGAATGTGGATTGCGGCCTGCACGATTATCTCTCGGAAGATCCTAAAATGGTCAAACTTGCCGCTCAATATGGTATTAAAATCCGAGATATTCGCAAACCGCCGTCAATCCAAAAACTTCATTTTTTCAGCGGTAAAATTGAGGAGGTCAAGGCCCTGAAAATTGCTGTGCTGGGAACCGATTCGGCAATCGGTAAACGCACGACGGCCTGGCTGATCGTAAACGGCTTCAAGAATCTGGGGCTGGGCGCCGAGATGATCGGCACCGGTCAGACCGCCTGGATGCAGGGCGTCAAATACGGGATTATCATGGACTCGTTGGTGAACGATTTTGTCGCCGGCGAAATTGAGCATGCGGTCTGGGCTGCCTGGAAAGAAGAAGAACCGGATATTATTGTGATTGAAGGGCAGGGCAGTTTAATGAATCCGGCTTATCCCGGTGGCTTTGAAATCCTGGCCGCCGGCCGGCCCGATATCATCATACTGCAGCACGCGCCGGCACGGCTTGAATATGACGGCTTCCCCGGCTATCCCATACAGCCCCTGAAACAGCAAATCCAGGCGATTGAACTTTTGTCCGCAAAACCGGTGGTGGCGGTTACCATCAACCACGAGGACCTGTCCCCTGATCAAATTGTGCCGGTTTGCGATGCTATCCAGAAAGAGGTCGGTCTGCCGGCCTTTGATGTCCTCAAGGACGGGGCCGGTGCGATTGTGAAAACTTTGAAAGCGTATCTTAAATAAATTATTGAAAGAATGCCCATGGCTTCAAAACGAACGAAACCGAAACCCAGGCGAAAGTCTGCTTCCGGAAAACCCGCGCATGACCCGCTTTCAGCGCTGCAGGTTTTTGACCGGCTGGAGGTGGGTCCGATAAAACTTGAGCCCAGAAGGCTGATGGCACCGTATCGCCTTTTTTGGGACGGCCGCCAAGATCGAACCGAGCTGATTTACAGCTATGAAGAGACGGTATTCGATCCGTCAGAGCCGGAATCGCGAAATTTAGCGGATATGATTGCCGCCCAGGTGGCCCTTAATTACGGGTTATTTTGTGGATCCATTGTTTTGCACGGGACCTTCGACGAGCTCGATCGCCGCTTCATCCAGGATATGGCCGAAAACACCGCCCGGGAAATTTATGTTAAAAAATTTATCGAGCCCAACCCCTTTCTGACCGATGCGATTACGCAGTTGCCCGCGGTGAAAAAACAAAAATATCTGCGCGCCAAACTTGAATTTCCGGAAACCGCCGCGCTGAAATCCAAAACAAAGTGGCTGCTGTGGTCTTCGGACAGGCATCGGCATTGTATCCTGTCCAGCGGCGGCAAAGACAGCCTCTTAAGTTACGGGTTGATAAATGAAATCGGTCGCGAGGTCCATCCGATTTTTGTCAACGAGTCGGGGCGGCACTGGTTTACCGCCCTGAACGCATACCGCCACTTTAAAGATAACATTCCCAACACGGCCAGGGTGTGGGTCAATTCCGACCGGCTGTTTGCTTGGATGCTGCAGCGCATGCCGATTATCCGCAAGGATTTTGCCAATATCCGTTCCGATGAGTATCCGATTCGGCTATGGACCGTGGCGGTTTTTCTATTCGGTGTTTTACCGCTTTTACGCAAACGCGGTATCGGCCGCCTGTTGATCGGCGATGAGTATGACACTTCGGTGCGCAAGACGACCCGCGGTATCCCGCATTACGACGGACTTTATGATCAAAGCATTTATTTTGATCATGCCCTTTCGAGGTATTTTATGCGTAAGGGTTGGAATATCAGTCAGTTTTCGGTACTGAGACCATTATCCGAGCTCCTGATTGAAAAGATACTGGTCGAGCGCTACCCGGATCTTCAGCGTCACCAAACCTCCTGTCACGCAACCCATAAGGAGGGTGAGCGGGTTTATCCCTGCGGCCAGTGTGAAAAGTGCCGTCGCATTGTCGCCATGTTAAAAGCCATCGGCGCCGACCCGGTTCAATGCGGCTATTCTCCTTCTCGGATTCAGGATTGTCTTGAAATATTGCCCCATAAGCGCGTTTCCCAGGAGGCTGCCGGCGCGCGGCATCTTTTTTTCCTTTTGGCGCAAAAAGGATTAATCGATGCAAAAGAACTTCTTCCGAAGGCCATTAAAGAGCACCCGGAAATCTTAAAAGTGCGATTCGATTCGAAGTCTTCTCCCATCAATTCGATACCCATTGATCTTCGTAAACCGCTTTATCGAATTTTTCTCAAGCATGCCGGCGGAGCGGTGCTGCGCAGCGGGCGCAGCTGGGAAAAAGTGAATGTACTCAAAGATCCGGCTGTTGAGGCGACCTTTCCTTTCGAATTCGATCCCGTTTCATCGGCAAACGAGGCCAATTACACCCTGCAGCCATCCGCCGCTACCGGTTACCTGTGGGGCGAGCTAACTTGGCGCCAGGCCAGAGCCCGCATAAAAAAAATGGATGTCGCTTTGCTGCCGGTGGGGGCGGTCGAGCAGCATGGGCCGCATCTGCCGCTGGACACCGATGCATTTGATGCCGATTATCTGGCGCGCAGGGTGGCGGAGGCCTGTAGCGATCCCAAGCCGCTGGTGCTGCCTCAGATTTCCTATGGCGTGTCCTATCACCATGCCGATTTTACGGGAACGGTCAGCATATCCAATGATACGCTTGCCAAAGTGATATATGAAATCGGGATGAGTGTTTCGCGCAATGGCATCCGGAAGCTGGTGATTATCAACGGCCATGGCGGCAACAGCCCGGCACTGAATTATGCCGCCCAGATGATCAACCGAGATGCCCGCATTTTTGTCTGTGTCGACACCGGAGAGACCAGTGATGTGGACATCGACAAAATTGTAGAGACACCCAACGATGTGCATGCCGGTGAAATTGAAACCAGCACCGGTCTGGCGGTGCGCCCCCAGCTGGTTAGGATGGATCAGGCTAAAAAACATATTCCGGAATTCTCCAACAGATATCTGGACTTTACTTCCAAACGCGGCGTGTTGTGGTACGCTTATACCCGAAAAATTTCGCCCAGCGGTGTGATGGGAGACCCGACCAAGGCCAGCGCCGCTAAAGGGGAAAGAATATGGGAAATAATGATTGCCCACCTGGTGTCTCTGGTTGAAGATTTAAAGCGATTAACCCTTGAAGAGATCCATCATCGCAATTACTGATTATGAAAATTACCCGTCTGGAGATCTGGCCGGTTGAAATGCGATTGGCCGAACCTTACACCATCGCCTATGAACGGATTGATTCGACCACCAACATTTTTTTGCGTCTCGAAACCAATACCGGCGTAATCGGATATGGTTGTGCCGCACCGGATAAACAGGTTACCGGTGAAACCCCCGAGACGGTCGTTAAAATTTGCAGCGATGCGATCGATCCGGTCCTGAAGCATTCGGATCCGCTGCGGCTTGCCCTGATCATTGAGAAACTGGCACCGATTTTACCGAATCATCCATCTGCAGTGGCCATGGTGGATATGGCGCTGCACGATATCCTGGGTAAAGTCTGCGGACTGCCGATCTACAAACTGTTGGGCGGCTTTCGCACACGCATAAAGACCTGTGTCACCATCGGCATTTTGCCCTTGGCTGAAACGATTGATAGGGCCAGAGAATGGATCCAAAAAGGATTCAAATCCCTGAAAATAAAAGGCGGGCGAAATGTTGAGGCGGACATTGAGAGGGTTCTAAAGGTGCGTGAAAAAGTAGGCAAAAAGATCGAGCTGCGCTTTGATGCCAACCAGGGTTATACAGAGGAAGAGGCGCTGCACTTTGTCAACGCAACCCGCTCAGCCAGACTCGAATTGATCGAACAGCCGACAAACAGGGCGGACTTAGACCTTCTGGGGAAAATCACCAATGGCGTACCGATACCGGTGATGGCCGATGAGAGTATCATGAATCTGCGAGATGTTTTTCGACTGGCCCGCAAAGAGCTGGTGGACATGGTCAACATAAAACTGATGAAAGTCGGCGGCATCACCGAAGCGACGCGGATAAATGCGGTCGCCCGCGCCGCCACCCTCGAGGCGATGGTCGGATGCATGGACGAATCGGCGTTGGGCATCGCGGCCGGTCTGCACTTTGCGCTGGCGCGGCCCAATGTGTTATATGCGGATTTAGACGGCCATCTGGATCTTTTGGATGATCCCGCCCGGGGAGCGGTTGTTTTAAAAAAGGGAATTCTGTATCCGACGCCAAAACCCGGCCTGGGATTTGAACTAAAGTGAAAAGCGAAATGTTAGCCAAAAATTTTACCATGAAACAGATTCAATCTGTATTAACTGTATCATGGAATCTATTGCTGATTTCTGCCGGCAGCGTTCTATGCGCGGCTGCCGTTAAAGGGATTCTGGTTCCCAAACAATTTCTGGCCGGAGGTGTAACCGGACTGGCCCTTCTCGGTCATTATGTCTTTCCGTCCCTGCCGATCGGATTTATCTATTTCCTGCTGAACATACCCCTGTTTGTCGTCGGCTGGATGTTCGTGGGTAGACGTTTCTTCTGGTACAGCCTGGTGGGAATGATTATTTTTTCAGCCATCATATTCTGGCCGTATCCGGTTTTCCCTGTTGAAGACATGATTCTCAATGCCCTGGCAGCCGGAATTATCACGGGAATAGGGTCTGGTATTATTTTGAGATCGCTGGGTTCTGCCGGTGGGCTGGACATTCTTTCAATCATTTTATTTAAGCGATTTTCCCTACGACCGGGAACCACGGTTATGACGTTCCACGCTATATTGTTGTTCATCGCCTTGTTTCGCCTGCCGATGGAGCGCGTGTTATACACATTGATATATTTTTTTATCAACGCATATTTCGTTAACCTGGTCCTTATCGGGCTCAGCCAGCGCAAGGCTATAATGATCATCTCTGCTCAATGGAAAGAGATTTCCAATCAAATCATGGATAAACTGCAACGTGGTGTGACCATCGTCAGAGGGGAGGGCGGATACTCCGGTCAGCAATTGCATATACTTTATTCCGTCCTTACGCTTACGGAGCTGTCGCGTTTTAAGGAAATTGTTCGTAAAATCGATCCCAATGCTTTCGTCGTGGTGACCGAAACCCTGGAGGTTATGGGCAAACGTATCGGTAATCAGCCACACTGGTAAAAGATTCGTATGCTGAAATATTTCGAAATAATTTAAAAATACAAAGATTTTCGGGATAAATGAAAAAAAAATTAAATAATTACACAAAAACCTTTTTGGGTCTCATTTTTATCATTGCCGCTTTGCTGATGTATGTCCACGATGGCATGTCCGCGGAAAAACAGGTTGCCGGCTGGGTGGAAAATGTCATCCTTTTCCCCGGTAATCTGAGGGTTAAAGCCAAGCTTGACACCGGGGCGAGGAATTCATCTTTAAATGCAAAACATATCGATGAATTTTATCGTGGCGGGGATAAATGGGTGCGCTTCGATTTGAAAAATTGGAAAGAACGAACGGTAAGTTTCGAGGCCAGGGTTATTCGGACAGTCAAGATCAAACAGCATGGGAAGCAACCTGCGCTGCGCCCCGTCATTCGACTGGGAATATGCCTGGGCAACGTATACAAAGAAGTTGATGTCAACCTGGAAGATCGCGAGAAATTTAATTACCAGCTGCTTATCGGCCGCAGCTATCTCAAAAGTTCAATTCTGGTAGACGCCTCTGCGTCGTTTACGGTCCAACCGAGTTGCCAGGGAGAAACATCTAAATGAACAGGGTGCATCTGATCGTCCTGACGTCAACATTAATGTTAATCGGGTCAATTGTCTTTTCGTACAAGGCGCTGGTATTGGATTTTCCGCTGGTGTCGCAGGTTCAATCCGATATCTGGGATGTTGAGATCCACCTGTCCTTTGTGCCCGAAAATAAGCCCGTCAAGGTTTCAATGAACCTTCCGCGCAATTCCCGCCGGTTTGCGATCGTCAATGAGAACTTTGTTTCCCGTGGTTATGGCGTCAACGTTGTAACCGAGGATGGGAAACGTAAGATTCATTGGTCGATTCGCAAAGTCAGAGGAGATCAAAATCTTTATTATCGGGCGACGGTGCGCCGGATGGATAGGGACATTCCCCAAAGAAATCCTGAAGGAACAGGCCCCCGAAAACCCGACCTCAAAGGCGCTTATCGCGAAGCCTCCGAGGCCCTCGTATCGGAAGCGCGCGAAAAATCGGCCGATATCGACGGCATCGTCATCGAATTGCTGCATCGTCTTAACAACCCCCGGACGGGAGATAATGCCGAGCTGCTGCTGGGTAAAAAAGCCTCGGTCCAGAAGAAAGTGGAGCTATCGGTTCAATTACTGGCATTGGCAGGTATTCATGCCCGCAGCGTGCACGGCATTCGGCTGGAATATCAACGGCGCAATTCAGAAATTATCCACTGGGTGGAAATTTACGACCAAAAACAGTGGGTATCCTATGATCCGGTTACCGGAAACCGCGGGGTGCCCGAGGATTACCTGGCCTGGTGGCGGGGAATGCAACCGCTGGTTGAGTCCCAGGGAGCGAAAAATCTTGTCGCAACCGTATCGGTGTCTCGCAGCGAGGAGCCGGCCTTACAGGCGGTGCTTGAAACAGGCGAGATGAAGAAATCGTTTTTGATGAATTTTTCGTTGTTCAGCCTGCCGATTGAAACCCAGTCGGTCTATCGTGTCATCCTGTTGCTGCCGGTCGGTGTCTTATTGCTGGTGATTCTGCGAAACGTAATCGGTATTCGAACATTTGGAACGTTCATGCCGGTGCTGATTGCGCTGGCATTTCGAGAAACCCAGCTGTTGTGGGGTCTCTTTTTGTTTACGAGCCTAATTGCAATGGGTTTGGCTATCCGGTTGTATCTTGCACATCTGAAGTTGCTGGTCGTGCCGCGTCTGGCGGCTATTTTGATCATTGTTATATTTTTAATGGCCATTTTTAGCATTCTGACCCATAAACTCGGCTTCGAACGCGGACTTTCGGTTGCGCTTTTCCCCATGGTGATTTTGACCATGACGATTGAACGAATGTCCATTATCTGGGAAGAGCTGGGTGCGTATCAAACTCTAAAACAGGGCGCATGGTCAATTCTTGCGGCGGTTCTGGCTTATTTGGTGATGACCATCCGGCACCTTGAACACGTGCTGTTTGTTTTTCCGGAGCTATTGCTCATCCTGTTGGCCGTTACCATTTGGCTGGGTCGCTATTCCGGGTTCAGATTACTGGAGTTGTTGCGGTTTAAATCGCTGACAAGGATAAGATCTGATGTTTAGGCTAAAAAAGCAACTCAGCGAGATCGGTGTGCTGGGGATCAACCGGCGCAACGCCGAATATACCATGAAATATAATTCGCGCGACCGTTACCCACTGGTGGATGACAAGTTGCGCACCAAGAAACTTGTCGCCGAAGCCGGTATCGCCGTACCGGAGCTCTATGGCGTCATGGAAAGCGAATCCCAGGTTCGTCGCTTTCCTGAGATGATCGAACCCTATGCTGAGTTCGCACTGAAGCCGGCCAGAGGCTCGGGCGGAAACGGTATTCTGGTTATTAGCGGGTCCTCAAAGGACATGTATCGCAGAGTCGACGGCTTGCTCCTGACCCGGGAAGAAGTCAAATATCATCTGTCCAATGTTATCAGCGGCATATACAGTCTGGGGGGACAGCCCGATAAAGCCTTAATTGAATATCGGGTGCAGTTCGATCCGGTGTTCGAGGCCATCAGCTATCAGGGGGTGCCCGACATTCGGGTCATCGTATTTCTTGGCGTGCCGGTCATGTCCATGGTCCGGTTGCCCACGCGCATGTCCGGCGGTAAAGCCAACCTGCATCAGGGGGCTATTGGCGCGGGAATCGATATTGGTACCGGTACAAGCCTGACGGCGGTCTGGCGCAATACCATTATCGGCGAACATCCGGACACCGGCAATCCGGTCACCGGGGCAAGAATTCCCAATTGGGAAAAATTATTAAAGATCGCCGCGCTGTGCAATGAAATTACCGGCCTGGGGTATATCGGTGTTGATCTGGTTTTGGATAAAGACAGGGGGCCTTTAATCCTGGAAATGAACGCGCGCCCGGGTCTTAACATCCAGATCGCCAACCGGGCCGGCTTGCTACCGCGATTAAAGCTGGTTGAGCAGTATCACAACGAGCTGGTAAATCTTGATGACCGTATTGAATTTTCGAAACATAACTTCGAGAATAGGAGATAATTCATCCATCCGGAAAGGAGGCCTATCATGATCAGAAATTTTATTTTTGTATGCCTGATCGCTTTGGTTCTCATCTTTGTCGTTCAAAATGCCCAGGTGGTCGAGTTCCGGTTTCTGGTATGGACCATATCAATGTCTCGGGCATTAATGCTGTTTGGTACGCTGGCGATCGGGTTTATTGCCGGTTGGCTATTGACTTCGTCGAAAAGCAAAAAAAAGTATCAAGCTGAAAGCAAAATTAGAAAATAATATTTATTTGGAAAAGGTATGAAAAATGAAAGAAAAAAAAGAACCCACTAAAATTGTTAAGGGAGGTTTCCGGGCCACGCTTGCCCTGATTTTCTCAATTATCGCCCTCATTTTCTCTGTGATAACATTTAATCGGACCACCAGCCAGACACAATATCAGACCGAGATCAAAGAGCTCAAAGAAAAACTGGAGATCGTGAAGAAGGAAACAACCGAACTGGCGAGCAAAATCAGTCAAGAGACAGCCACCGCTATCAAAAAAATGGGTGTTGAAATAAAAAAACAAGAGAAAAAACCGGAGAGCCCGGAAAACCAGTAGCAAACCTTTCGGCAAACGCGGCAACAGAAAGGAGTATTTTGTATGCGGTTTAATTTGAAATACCATATTTTCATTGTTCTTTTCTTTATTGTCTTTTTTGGGGGTTCATTTTGTCAGGCCGATGATAGAGCAAGGGACCGCGCCACGCTTCGCGGTATCCAATCGATAATTGTAAAAGTTCATCCTGTAGAGCCGGAATGGCGCGTTGAACTTGAAAAGGTGGGGCTGTCTGAAAGCGTTTTGCAATCATCCATCGAGCAGCAACTGCAAAAAGCCGGCATTCAAGTCTTAGCCGAGGAAGCTTCGAATCAATCGGCATTTGAAGGTTTTTTGAACGTGAGGCTCAAATTTGTTGCGCACGAACCCGCCAAAAAAACATTTTTATCTCCTGACGATAAGGAAGAAAAAATTGAGAAAGTGGACACCAAGAAGAAATACGTTTATGCTATCCGTCTTAACTTCCGCCAACTGGTATACTTAAAGCGTGATCCGTCCGCAATTGCATTTTCAATAACCTGGCAGGCTGAATCCGTAGGGCTGCGAAGCCTGGCGCTTGTTAAGGACGATATTAAAAGTCTGGTGGACGTTTTCATTGAGGCTTACAGCTCTGAGAATCCAAATTCCATAAAAAGGTGACCATGGTCGCAACGGAAAATATTTTCCCCAACCTCCCACAGAGGATAAGCGGGCTGGGTAAGTTGGCAGAAAACTTATGGTGGAGCTGGAATCCGGCCGCCCGCATGCTGTTTAAGACGCTGGATCGACAGGCCTGGAAAGAAAGCGTGCACAATCCGGACAAAATGCTCAAAGAGCTTCCCATAGAGATTCTGGAGGCCGCCGCCGGCAACCCGGATTACCTGCGACAATACGATACCGTGATGTCCCGGTTTAAAAAATATGTGGAAACAAAGAGCTGTCCGCTTTTACCTGATCTACCGGATTCAGCGGGGCCGAAGTGCTTGAAGCGATGGGGGTTAAACATTTACTGATGCATTTAAATGAAGGTCATGCCGCGTTCGCCCTGTTGGAGCAAATCCGGGACCGGATTAACCAGGGGATGGATTATCAAAAGGCCATGGAATGGGTGCGAAATACCTCTGTTTTTACAACCCACACGCCGGTGCCGGCTGGCCATGATGTCTTCCCGTTTCATTTAATAGAGAAGTATTTTCACCCTTACTGGCCGGCTTTGAGGCTCGATCATGATGCATTTCTGGAGCTCGGATTTCATCCGGAAAAACCCCGAGAGGGGTTAAATATGACGGCGCTGGGCCAGGGATCGTGCGAATCCTTCTGTTGCGCTCGCAGGGGGGGGTCTTGTTGGATCCTTCGGTCCTTACCCTCGGCTTTGCGCGGCGCTTTGCCACTTACAAACGGGCGGATTTGCTATTTAATGATTTTGAAAGACTCAAAATGCTTTTGAATGATCGCTGGCGTTCGGTTCAAATTTATTACGATGTTTCAGAAGAAGGCGTACCCTTTGAATGGGTAAAGATAATGAAAGAGTCCATAAAGAGCAATGCCGCCAGGTTTTCGGCCCGACGAATGGTTAAGGAGTATGCAGAAAAGTTCTATAAAAAAGCATTAAAAAACCTTTAGAATGAAGTTAGAGATTGCTTATTGGCCGATGGATAGAATCGAACTGCCTTTTTACCCGCCATCTGTGCAGCGCATCGATGAGCCCTCTGCATTCCGGCTCGGTTAAAACCACAAAGTTGGGGCTCAGATTGACGCCGTTGTTGTTGGTCTGGCGTTTTAGATCCCGACCGCCTGGATTGCTGTTGGGAATAACAATAAAATTCATACGCGAAGATTTTAAAAAAGATTTCTATCGCTGGTTCCCTTATTGTTGGCGCAGCAGGTAACCGGCCAAGGCCTTGCGATCCGCATCCGAAAGTTTTTTGGTTTTTTCAATTTGACGCCTCATCAGATTGGCCTTTTCGGGCCTGACAATGGCTTCCGCTTCCCCCTGTAAATATTTTATGAGCTGTTCTTCTTTGCTTTGATATGCCGTTGCAATCTCGGTTAGGGACGGATTTACTTTTGAGGTACTCTCTTTCTTATGACATGAGACGCAGCCCTGGGATTTAAAGATGGTTTCCCCTTCATCCGCCCTGGCTGGCTCGATGGTTACAATGCAAACAGCGCAGAAAATCAAAATGCTGATTTTTTTCATAACAGCTGTCTCCTTTCACTGAAATTTTATTATCCGGTTATCCGCAAAGCCGACGTTGCCATTAAACCAGCTTAGCCAATATCTCTTGTTTATTCTGGATAAACTGCTATTTTTTCACATTAAGTGTCACAAAGATCGTCGTGCCACCCCGATCGATCAGAAAAAGAATGGTATCTCCTTCTTTAACCTCCGCCAGCAGTCGATTTAAAGCCTTGACACTTTTAATCGGTTTTCTATCAATTTCAACAATGATATCACCCGCACTCAATCCGGCCTCTGCCGCGGGAGATCCGTTTTCAATCTCAACGATAATAACCCCTGAGGTTCGCGGCAGGCCGTAATTTTTTGCCATTTCAGGCGTTATTTCCTGTACCTCCATTCCGAGGAAAGGACGGGCTTCGCTGGGTGGGGCTGTTTCGGCTTCTTCTTTAAGCTCTTCGGTTTTGATCTGCAAATTCATTTGCTGGTTATCCCGCATGACTTCCACCACAACCGTCTTCCCAATCGGCGTGGAGGCCACAACAAAAGGCAGATCATGGGAGCTTCGTATGGGTTTACCGTCAAATTGCAGGATCACGTCACCCCGTTTGATGCCGGCTTTTTCAGCCGGACCGCCGGAGACCACATCCGAAATGAGCGCGCCCTCTTCTGTGCCCAGCCTAAGCTTGTCTTTGAGCTCCGGTGTTATATCCTGAATCATCACCCCGATCCATGAGCGGCTTACTTTGCCTTGCCGCAATTGCGGGAGCAACTGTTTGGCCATGTTGACCGGTATGGCGAATCCGATTCCGATATTACCGCCGCTCTGCGAAAAAATGGCCGAATTCACGCCGATAACTTCGCCATCCAGGTTTAAAAGCGGCCCGCCGCTATTTCCCGGATTGATCGATGCATCGGTCTGAATGAAATTATCGTAGGGTCCGCCCCCGATCTGGCGATATTTTGCGCTGACAATTCCCGCCGTGACCGTATTTCCCAGTCCAAAAGGATTTCCGATGGCCACCACCCAATCACCGACCTCCAGGCTGTCGGAGTCACCCAGAACCAGAGGAACCAGCGGCTTATCGGTATTGATTTTAATAAGAGCCAGATCGGTTTTTGGATCCCGGCCGACGATTTGAGCTTTAAACTCCTTTTCGTCGCTCAAGCGGACCCTCAGCTCCTCGGTTTGTTCAACCACGTGATTGTTCGTCAGAATAAAGCCTTCTCTATCGATGATAAAACCGCTTCCCAGGGCATTTTGACGAAACTCTTTGGGCATTTGCCCTCCGTAAAACCTTTCAAAAAAATCGCGCAGTGGATCCTCCATACCGAACGGAGAGGAACCTTGATCCGGGGTACGGATGACCTTAACGGCAATGATATTGACCACCGACGGACTGGCTTTTTTGATCAATTCGGCAAAAGACCCCGGATATCCTTGCGTGCCAACTTTTGCGAGGGCTGTTGTTTGGTGGAAGCCAGACACGATTCCGATGATAAACAAAGCAAGAATTCCCGATATAAAAAGAAAATGTGCTGCCTTTTTTGTTGGATTTTGCACGGCGCCCCCTTTCAGTCGTTATGTCAGGCTATTTCCCAAAACAATTATGAGGTGAATAATTTAAAATCAGGAGTGTATTCATTTGGTTGAATTTGCCATTTTGAAATCCTCCTGATTTTTCCTTTTGTTTTGATCATTCTTCTTCGCGAATACTGAGCAGCGGGACAGGGCAATGGCGAAACATCTTTTCGGCCTGTGAACCAGACAGTATGCCGGCAATATTCCCCCGCCCTTTTGTACCCATTACGACCATGTCGACCTTTTCCTCTTTGGCCGTTTTGGCCAATTCTACAAACGGCACCCCCTTTTTGATCATAAACCGATTGGGGATTTGGGTGCAGTTCGCATCTTTCAGCAGACGCTGCATTTGCTCGGTACGATCATCTATGAGACCATTGACGTAGTCTTTCACGGATAGCTTATCAGTGTGCATCGTGACCTCATTGACCATGTCAATATCACGCTGATTGATGACATTGACAAAAATAAGCTCGGCACCCAAATCTTCCGCTAATCGACACGCGTAATCCACAATTTTTGGTGAATATTCAGAAAAGTCCACGGCCGTCATGATTTTTTTAACTTTGCTCATTTTGCTTACCTCCGGTTAATTTAGAAGCGATATGTTCGTCCTTGCCAAATAAAATGTCATTCAAACCAGGGCCTTCTTTGACTTTAACGTTAATATTTGTGTCTGAAATAATAATCGGAATCGACACCGTATTCTTCAAGATCATCTTCATCCATTTCATAAACTTCATACCCGGTGACATCGATTCGGCAGAGGCCGTCTTTCGTTCTGGTGATGATGCCGGTGGCTTCAACTTTGTTGCCGACTTCATACAAAAGATTTCTGCCCTCTTCGTTCAGCTTAACCACATAAATTTCGTTTCCGGTTGCGATACCCACCCGGAAGGAATTTCGTCTATCCTTAATTTCTCTGACAACTCCAATGATCATTATTTCTTTATGGTTTTCTTTTTGTTCTTTTCCCATGTTCTTTACTCCGGGGTTTAATTTTCATGCTTAAATATTCCATTGCTAGTATAGATAAGCAAAAAGCATGCTAATTTTATAACTAACTTAAATTATTATATCTTTCAAAAATTACAGAAAAAAATCGGAATTGTTTATTCCGATTATAGAAGGGCAAACCACTTTTATAGAAAAGCGGATTTTTTATTGACTGTAGCGCATCCTGACGCCAGAAGCTCGCAAGCATGTCATTGAAGACGTTGAATGTCAGCACCTCCAAGAGCTGTTAACCCCAGCCAGGGCAGGATCGATCGTGCGGGGAAAGTGACATTAGGAAACCAAAACGCGCTTTCAGCTGCGAAAAAAGCTTTCTGATCTGTTTTTAAGCAGTCAATTCAAATTCGTAATATAAGCTATCTTTGGATTCCGCTTTCGCGAGGACCTCCTTTAACAGGCTGTCTTCTTGTGCCTGGGTATATCCGGCGCTGATTCGAATGATGTCCCCGTTGCCGACTTTTTTGTTTAGCAAGTCTTTTAGTCTCAACTCACTGGACAGCCTGGTCGCGAACTTGCGGGCGTCTTCCATGTCGGCGTTGTGCAGAACGACAAGGATTTTATCCAGGCTGTAGCGGGAGCAGGTATCCGTGATACGAAGACGCTGCTGGATTTGAGCAGCAAAGTTTTTGAGCACGATTTGACCGGTCGCGTGTCCCAGGATTTCGTTAACTTCATTCAGATTTTCAATCGTAAACATAATCACAGAGAAGGTAATCTGGTGACGTTGCAAGCGCGCCAATTCTTCCTGAAATTTTCGTTCGCCCTGTAATAGGGTGGCCATGCCGGTCAAGGCGTCGCGAGGTTTTTCCAGACCATTTATAAACTGCCGAACAACCGGATCAGAAAACCGCTTAATTTCACGGGGTGTGCCTTCGAAGCGGATCCTGCCTTCATCCAGCATGGCGATGCGCTGGGAAGAATAAAATATGTCCGGAATTTCATGACTGATCATCACGACTGTCAGGGCGAATTTTTTTTGTAAATCGACAATCATGCTGTAGACCGCGTTTCGGCGGATGGGATCGAGACCGGTAGTGGGTTCATCAAGCAGGACCACCTCCGGATTCGTTACGAGGGCCCTTGCCAGCGCAACCCGTCGCTTTGTGCCTCCGGAAATCTGACTGGGATACCTGTCATCAACGCCCTGAAGTTCGAAAAGTTGGAGCTTGTCTTCCACGCGTTTTTTAATCTCCGATTTCGGTAAAGATGTCCCCCCCTGCAATGGCAGAGCAATGTTTTGATAGACAGTCATGGAGTCAAAAAGAGCCGCATCCTGAAATACGTAGCTGAATTTCTTTCTTAACTTGTCGATTTCAGCCATTCTCATCTTTGACAGCGGTCGCCCGTAAAGAAAGATTTCCCCGGCATCAGGGTATAAAAGACCGATGATATGTTTGAGCAGTACGCTTTTGCCGACACCGCTTTTCCCGATGATGGCGGTAACTTCCCCCCGATAAATGCTCAGATTGACGCCCTGTAACACCTGGTTGGCGCCGAATTGCTTAAATACATTGTCAAACTGGATCAGTATTTTTTCCATGAGTATCTCATATCTTCTGCCAGAATCAGATAATACACTCTGCTATCTCTTCATGACATCTGTGTATGCGAGCGCAGCAGTCGCAATAGATAACGCTGAGCCAACAGGTCGGAGCTGATCATACCCAGGACGGTTCCGTCCTCGACGACCGGCATCGCTGAAATTTGGTTTTGTTCCAGATCGGTTACGATATCCAGTATACTGTCGGAGGGATTGGCCGAAATCACTGTGCGGGTCATAATATTTTCTACGTTGTCTTCGCCAAGCCCTTCGGCCGTAGCTCGGGTAATGTCCCATGTGGTGACGACACCGGCAAGCCTGTCATCCTTTGAAAGCACGGCAATAATATTGCTCCGGGATTCGACGATCAGCGCTGCGGCCTCCGCCAACGCGGCCTGAATGCCGACAGTGGGCATTGGGTCCATGATGTCTTTGGCCGTGCGATCTTTTTCTTTGGCGGTCAAACGATTAAGGCTGATACCTTCTGCAGCCTGGCAGGGCAACAGCTCCGCGTCGGAGGCGAGCAAATCGACCAGTTCTGTCATGTTCCGTCGAATCGACTTTTCTCTGAGTGCCATACCGGCTTCCAAGCGTCTGGCGGAAATTTCACTGAATTCGACTGCATTTTCAGCAAGCCAATTATCAACTGCCTTGCGCTTGCCGAGTATTTTGTGGGGAATCTGAAGATTTGCAGGCGTTGGAATAAAGTGTTCCTGAGCTGCAAAAATGACACCACCGGAGTTGACCAGATAGTCATTGGCGATCATTATCCCTTTATGGCGGTAAACTTCCTGTTCCATACGGATTCGTGATGCTTTACGATTCGGGTCCGGTGAGTAGGTGTTTGCACCTTCGATGATCAGCGACCAGCTTCCCATGCGCTCCACACTCATCGAACAGGCCTCTGTAGGAAGTACTCCCAGATAATTAAATACGGGGGCTGCCGGAATAAAGCAGAAGGCCGACTCGCGCAGCAGGTTGTTGGCATCCGTTGAAAATTTGGTGGGATGACGAGGCCCCAGCGATGCGATTTCCTTATCGTAGTATTGACGGCTAACCAAACCCTGCTGCTTAGTCATCATTAAAAGTTTGTCAATGGGTAAACCGGCCGCATCGTAGAGGTAGCCCTGGATATCATTGACGGCGATGACTTTTGCCGCTGGAAATTTTTCGAGCAGGAACCGGGCCGCATGAGCGCCAACCGCCCCGAAGCCCTGAATAATAGCGGTAAGCTCCTCAGCAGAAGGCATTTTTAATTGGCCGAACTGAGACAGGACAGTTAAACGCGACATTATCTCGAGCAGTCTCTCAAGCGCAATGATCAAACCGCCGCCGGCGGCCCCCAATTCGTCGATGCGGTTACCGCCCATATCGGCGGGCTTGGATACCGCACTATCGATGCCATTTTCTATGGCAATCGTTTTCATGTCGGCGTCGTTGGTGCCAACATCCGGACCGGGCACATAGATGTCCCGATAACGACGAAGCAGGCGTGCAAATCTTCTTACGAGCTCGGTGCGTTTTCCCGGGGGCATGTCAGGCTCGGCTACAATTCCGGCTTTTCCTCCGCCATACGGCAGGTCGGCCGCCGCGTTTTTTAGGGTCATGCCTCGGGCCAGATTGTGGATGTCAGTCGGCGTAATGTCGGGCAGCATGCGGATTCCTCCCATGGACGGGCTTCCCATCGCCAGATTATCGACGACCAGAAAACCGCCGACTTCCAAATCTGAGACTTCGTCCCACATGCAGGCAACCAGTCTGGGGCCGAGGCGGTCGCAATTGATCCCTATGCGTGAGAGAAGTTGTTCGTCCACATAGCCGAGCTCCAGAAAACAACGTCCATTTTCGCGCTGGGTGCGGTTTTTAATGGCGGCTTCCGGAATATGCGCCATCAGGTATGTTTCCATGTTCGTGGGTATCATTGATTCATTGCTCCTTATAATCCATGCTGGCCATTTATCATTATCGTCAAGCGTTTCATGCTGCCTTCTGCTCCAATTGATAAAGATCATCCCGATTTCTAATTACAAAATCAATTAAGCCATAGGCCCGGGCTTCCGCGCTGCTCATATAAAAATCGCGATCCGTATCCTCTTGGATTTGGTCAAATGGCCTGCCGGTGTGTTTGACCAGGATGCGGTTTAAAGTCTCTTTCATTCGAATAATTTCTCTCGCCTGAATTTCGATATCCGACGCCTGCCCCCGGAACATGCCCATCGGTTGGTGAAGTAATATCCTGGCGTTCGGCAGCGAATAGCGCTTGCCCTTGGCGCCGGCAGCCAGCAAGAAAGCGCCCATGCTGGCGGCTTGCCCCAGGCAGAGCGTAGCGATGTCGGGTTTAAGGTACTGCATTGTGTCATATACGGCCAGGCCCGAAGTGACTAACCCACCCGGTGATTGGATATATAAATTAATGTCCTTATCCGGGTTTTCAGATTCCAGAAAAAGCAGCTGGGCGATGATCAGATTGGCCACCTCATCATTCAAGGCGGTTCCCAGAAAAATGATCCGGTCTTTCAGCAATCGGGAATAAATATCATAAGCGCGCTCGCCACGGCTGTCTTGTTCAATGACCATTGGTATGTATAGGGACATGGCGACCTCCTCACGCCACCCGCAATTTTTTAGCCCACCCAATTAGTTTTTTACGAAATGGATGAGTAATGATTTTATTTATATTATTGATTTGTAACGCTGCAGATTGTTCTCCCTGCTGAATGAGTTTTTCATAATCGATAAATTTGGCCCAATCCACCTGTTTGACGTCGGGTTCTATCGTAAGATCGGCGGATTCTCGTCCGCGACGACTCAAATGGAAACCCATGATTTCCGTGGCACGGGTTATCGCATCAATACCGTCTTTGATGGGAGCGGATTGGTTAATGCTCAAACCAACATCCACTGCGATGATAACATCTGCGCCGAGGTCTCTTGTCAGGTCCGCCGGCAGGGGATTAGCCACACCACCGTCAACCAGCAATCTACCATTCCAGGGTATGGGCGGCATAAAACCGGGTACCGCGCAACTTGCCATTACTGCCGGAATCAGTTGACCTTGGTTCAGGGCAACGGGTTCACCTGTATAAAGATCAACTGCCAATGCGGTAAATGGGATTGTTGTTTGCTCGATGTTTATATCCGCTACAAAGGCTTCAACGGTATCTCTCATATCTTCCATTGACAACAAAGCATTTCTAAACATGGCCAAGCTGAGAAATACCTCTTTCTGCGCAAGGCGATAAATACGATTGAACCAGTCGCTTTTTGTACTGTCGTCCCAATGCATTCTGCCGAGTAATTTGAGGCCCTTCGCTTGGTTACCATCAGATCCAATGACTTCAAGGACCCTTTGTTTTAATGCATCGGCATTCGGATGTGTGGCATAGGCGGCTCCCACCAGAGCTCCGATACTGGTGCCCACAATCATATCAATGGGGATATGGTTGCGCTCGAGCACTTTTAAAACACCGATGTGGGCCAGTCCTCGCGCGCCGCCGCCTCCTAAAGCCAATCCCAGTTTGATGCGTTTACGCATTGGGTCGAATATCTCCGAAAAATAGTGAGAAAAAGACGGGGAAGGTGTGTCTTTTGAAAGAACGCCTTCCCCGGTTTTAGTGACGATCAATCCGCAGGGATGAGTGGTGTGAAAAATGTTCCCGACCATAGAATCCAGGTGATGAACAAAGTCCAGACAGCATTGGCAGTCTGGGAAATCCAATAGGCAATTGCCGGTCTGCCACCGCCGACGGATACCAGTTCCTTAAAATTGGTTTCGAGGCCGATGGAAACGAAGCAAAGCGCAAAAAACCAGTTGCGGTAGTTTTTGCAGGCATTGCCGATCTGTTTGGCCATTTTTTCTCCCCATATCGGTTCGGCGATGAACGACACCACCAGAGAGGCCACGATGAAGCCCAGCACAAACTTTGGAAAGCGATACCAGATTTCCATAATAGAGGGTTTCTCTGCCCCTTCTTTGCGATCGAGAGACATGGTGGCCCACAGGGCCATCAAGAAGGCGGCAACACCAATTAGCACGTTCTGGGCCATTTTAACCAATGCAGCAACCTTGTAAGCGGCATCGCCACCAATGATTCCGCCGGCCGCCACCACTGCACCGGTGTTGTCGATGACGCCACCGACCCAGGCGCCGGCCCAGTTGTTGGGCAGGTTCAACACTTTGGCAATCGGCGGC
>WOR8_10001632_pt1 | contig 49613 bp, 45 predicted proteins | sample DeeMarSeWOR38_10_FD_19890 | JGI IMG/M metagenome (IMG submission 19890)
ACAGAATTCTTCGAAATCTGGATTCAGCTGAACCCATCATGATGGTTACCGGGCGGCCCTATAATCTTTACGACGACAGATTGAATTTAAGACTCGGTCAAAACCTGGCCAAGCTCGGCATAACGGCACTGCCGATGGATTTTATGGATGTCAGTTCGGTGGATCTTACGGAATTTCCATCCATGTTCTGGGGCCTTGGCGCCCAGATCCTGAAAACGACAAAGGTCGTGGCCGCAAAGCCAAATTATTTCGGCCTGCACCTGACCAACTTCGGTTGCGGGGCGGACTCATTTATCGAACATTTTTATAAATTTATCATGGGAGATAAACCGTACCTGATTCTTGAACTGGATGAGCACAGTGCCGCAGCCGGTGTCATGACCAGGCTCGAAGCTTATAAGAATGTGATTGAAAACAGCATGTATAAGTCGCAACCCAAAACGCAACATCAGATGATCACGAGATACAAGGGGTAAGCAAATGAAACCAAGACATGAAAACAATTTAGATTCGCCGCCGGAACGCATCGGCAAATTCCAGCTACGCAATAAAACGGTTCTGATTCCCGCGATGAATCGCATTGCCGCCCACCTGATTGCGGCAACCTTCCGAAGTTTTGGCAGCAATGCGGTGGTGCTTCAAACTTACGCAGGTCTTGACCTGGGTAAAAAGTATACTTCCGGCAAAGAATGCTTCCCCTGCCAGGTTACGCTGGGAGACATTCTCCTGTTCCTTAAAACCGAACAGGAGCAGCTGGGGGCCGCCTTCGATCCGGAAAATTATCTGTATTTCTTACCGGAATCCGACGGGCCCTGTCGATTCGGCATGTACAATAAATTCCAGCGATCCCTGGAGGGGGTGATTGAAAAAGACCGGATGCTGGATTTCAGAAAGGCGAGTTATATTGCCGTGGTGGTCGCCGACATCCTGGAACGGCTTCTGTGGCGAATCAGGCCCTATGAAACCCGGGAAGGCATTACGGATGACTTTATCGAAAGCGCCATGCGCGAAATGGAAATGTTTTTTGAAGCCCACGGCGCCGGCAACGATTTCGGCCGCATACTGGATGAACTCGAAAACATTACCGGCCACGCAAAAACCCTGATCGATCCCGCTATTCCGACGAAGCCGTTGGTCGGGATTGTCGGCGAAATCTTTTTGAGAATGCATGTCAATTCCAATCAGGATCTGATCCGGGTGCTTGAAAGGCACGGCGCCGAAGTGGTTAATTCTTCACTGGCCGAATGGGTGAATTATATCAGCTACGGGCAATTAAGGCAGAACAGGATCAACTTTAGATTAAGCCTGCGGCAGCTGAACTTCGGTGGGTTGAAAAATTATGTCCATAAGATCATCAGCTCCGGCGCAGATCTTTTATACCAGGAAATAACCCAAAAACAGTTCTACAACCGTGCTACCCGGCTGATTGATTTTGAACACGATCATAAGGTGGGTCATCTCGAAAAGCTGCTCAGGAAAGAAGATATTTTTACGTTTGATGTTACCACGGAAACCTGTCTGAGCATCGCCGCCATCCTTCAATTTGTTAAAGAAGGCTACAATGGTGTTGTCAATGTCTATCCCTTTACCTGCATGCCGGGCATGACCACCTCGGCCATCGTAAAGCCCGTCATGAACCGCAGGCGCGTTCCCTATCTGGACACGCCCTATGACGGGAGCTTTCAGCCGGGCAGGGAAACCGCCATACGCACCTTTATGCATCAGGTCTCCCAGCATTTCCAGCGCCACGGTCGCAAAGGGATCATTCAGAAGCAGGCGGCCTGAAGGTGCAATTGGGTTTATCGATATGCTTTTAAGTCATTTGGAAAATAAAGTGCAAAAGGACACTCTACTGTCCGATGCTTCAGCGCCGGGCCGGATTAACCCCCGGGCTTTACCTGAAAATGGTGTTCAAGGATTCGGTGTCTGCAGGTTGATCTGCGGCGGGCTGATTTTCATCGGATTGACGGTGGCAATTTTCTGGTACCAATTTTCTGAAATACCGGCCGGCAGCCGCCCGTCCATAGGGAATCAGCTGCAATGGGATTATTTATTCTGGCTGCTGCTTTTTCTTCCAATCGATACGTTTGCGGCCGGCCTGCGGATCTGGGTGATAAGCCGTGTAATGGAGCCGGGCGTGAGTCTATGGACCTGTTTAAAGGCAGAATGGGCCAATTTGGGTCTGGCCATGCTTACACCCTCACAGACCGGCGGGGGGGTCGGCCAGATTTATATGTTGACCAGAGGGGGACTGAACCTCGGGACGGCTCTGACGGTCAGTTTAATTACCTTTCTGGCCAGCATGATCGTTCTTCTGTTGATCGGCATCCACACCCTCCTGGTTTCTAAAGTCGACCACCTCGCTCTTTTCTTCCAGGGCGCGTTCTTTATCTTTTTACTCGTTTTTGCACTGATCATTACTGCCGTGTGCTGGCCTGCATCATTAAAATTTGTCTTTTTAGGGATTCGCAGGGCGCTCTGGAAAATCAGCGGCCGGGGCCGCCTAAAGAAAAACACAGCCATAGCGCAAATTACCCGGATAGAACGCTTAATGAATCATCTGCACAACCTGTCTCAAAAGTTAATCGATCTGTGTTATGTACACCAGGCGAACATGCGCCGATTTTTCAGGCTGAACAAGTCCAGTTTTATATGGGTATGTCTTCTGAGTCTAGTCTTCATACTTGCCCGTTCGATCATGGCTTTTCTGTGTCTTCGTTTTCTTGGAATTGAAGCATCCGGCCTGGTTGATGTTTTAGAAACCCAATTAAATCTTATTTTCCTGATATATTTTGCGCCAACCCCGGGAAGCTCCGGCCTGGCAGAAGGTGCGTCAATGTTAATGATGGACAGTGCCATACCCGCCGGTCTGGCACCCTATTACAATCTGCTGTGGCGATTTTCGACCCTTTATCTGCCTGCCGCAGCCGGACTGATTTTTCTGGTGTGGGCAATTATGAAAGATGCCCGCAAGGCTGTCTGTCGCTGACATCCTAAATTAGTCGCCCGGATCGCTTCTGAAACACTCCCTGATTGAATACCATAATCGTTCCTCTCTGTTCCGACCGAAAATACGAGTTGCCATAAAGATGGAGTAAGCGCTGTGTTTGATAACAGTGCAACTTTTTTTGCACTGTAAACTTTTTTTGCTAAGTCATAACCAACTGAATTTATACAATAACTTATATAATTGCGCGTGCTGGTCAACCTCGGTTGAATTACTTCACTTCATTTCATTCCTAAATTCATTTCAATGTGGATTGGGATGTAATTATTTTTTTTAGTATTTTAATTTCTAGTCATCGACATATCCTGCCGATATTATACAAAATCTTTTATGCCAAAAGTTCTCTCGCCGGTTTTAAAATTAATTTAGCGTCAAAATATATAAAATCTCAGTAGTTCTGGAACGCCAGTTGCAAACTATTGTAGCAAAAATAACTGATCGTCAGAAATGGAATGACAGCAGAGATGAGAAGTGCCAGCTAAGAATACTTTCAGGAGAAGAGATAAAAAATGAATGCAAACACATTAGATAATAAACGATGCGGGCGCAAATGGCATGTTTGGCACGGTCTGGCATTGTGTATTTTTTTATTGGCGAGCTGCTCGATTAAACAGATGGCCGTAAATTCCATGGCGGACGCCTTAAGCGGCGATGGAACCGGCGTCTTTGCCACTGACGATGATCCTGAGCTGGTGGGAGAAGCACTGCCGTTTGCGCTGAAAAGCATGGAGGCAATTTTGCAGGCAGCGCCCCGGCACCGGGACCTGTTGATCGCAACAAGCGCCGGATTTGTTCAGTACGGCCACGCCTATGTCCTGCAGCCGGCGCTGGCGTTGGAGAATGAAAATCTGCAGGCTGCCAGAAAAGTCCGTGAGCGGGCCAAACGGTTGTTTTTGCGAGCGCGCCAATACGGGATCCAGGCGTTGGATCTCGATCATCCCGGTTTTTCGGAAGCCATATTCGCTGATCCCGTAGCAGCGGTCGAAGGTATGGAAAGAAAAGATGTGGCGGCGCTTTATTGGACCGGGGTTGCCTGGGGCTCAGCTATCTCAGCGGGTAAAAGCGATATGTCTCTCATCGGCGATTTACCGATAGTTGCCGCTATAATGGAAAAAGCCCTGGAGCTGAACCCCGGCTGGCAAAATGGCGCCCTACATGAATTTTTTATTGTCTATGATTCCGCCCGATCTGAGGCGGCAGGCGGCGGGTCGGCACGCGTCGAACATCATTTCAAGCGTGCGATGGCCTTAAACCAGGGCCGTTCAATCAGTCCTCTGGTTCTACTGGCGGAATCGGTGTGTATCCAGCAGCAAAACCGTCAACGGTTTGAATCTCTGCTGAAACAGTCACTGGCATTTGATGTCAGCCGTTATCCGGAATTCCGGCTGGCAAATATCATGGCGCAACGAAAAGCACGGTACCTGCTCGATAATGTCGATTCGTTTTTTTACTGATGTTTTCCGGCACGTGCCGATTAGAAGGAGGGTAATAAAATGAAAACAATCATAACCTGTCGCACAATGAAACTGGCCCTTGTAATCTTGGGGTTTATAACAGCGCTGATGTATGTCAATCCGGCTGTTATAGGGGCCGCTCCATCAAAAAATATCGTAATTAAAATCGCCACCCTGGCTCCATCCGGATCACCCTATCACGAGATCATGAAGGAAATGGCTGCCGGCTGGCGGGAGCAAAGTGACGATCGTGTCGCGCTTAAAATCTATCCGGGCGGTGTGGCCGGAGGCGAGGTCGATATTTTGCGCAAAATACGGATCGGACAGCTGCATGCCGGCGCGCTCAGCATGTCGGGATTGAGCCGGGCTCTTCCGGAGGCCAGTGTGCTGGGTACGCCGATGATTTTTAAAACAAGGGAAAGCCTGAAGCAGGTTCAGGATGTGCTGGCTCCCAAAATAGAAGAGCGCATGGAAAAGAAGGGATTTGTGGTTTTAAGCTGGGCGATTGCCGGATGGGTGCGTTTTTTTGTCCCCGAAGCCGAACCGACGATCGCCGGGCTTAAAAAGGCCCGCATGCATGTATTTGCCGGTGATGATCAGATACTGGAGCTGTGGAAAACCATGGGTGTTAATGCCATTCCCCTGCCGGGCACCGACGTGCTGCCCGGATTGCAGAGCGGTATGGTTAACGCGTTTTTCACCACACCGGTAATGGCCTACGCCAGCCAGTGGTTTGCATTTACACCCTACATGATCGAATTGCCGTGGGCGCCCATGATGGGAGCGATTATCGTCAGCAAGCGTGCCTGGAAAAAGGTACCGGAGCCTCTACGCCCTAAATTGAGAGCAATTGCGCAGGAGAAAAGCCTTCTTCTGGATAAAGAAATGCTGCGCCTGGAGTCGCAGGCCATATCCGAAATGCAGAAACGGGGTTTGACCCTCGTCAAACCGGATACCCAGCAACTTAGGCACTGGCAGTCTCTGACAAAAACCGCGTACCCAAAATTCAAAAGCAATAACAACATCCCGGATGAGTGGTTTGAGTCGGCTTTGACCATTGCGGCGAAAAAATAACTAGAATTGGTTTCAAAACCTCAGATTAGGTTCAAGGGTCCCGCTGAAGCGGGATTACATATCTGATCTAAAAAAAATTAGGGTATGCATCAAGCGTCAGGCCGATCGGGAAAGCGCAGTCAGATGGGGTTTTGAAACCACTTCTACAGAACTTTAGGCGAGTCACAAAATGAATATAAAAAACAAAACAGGAATCGGTGAGCACGGCCTTTCCATGCTAACGGTAATTTTTCTGACAGCGTTAATGGGCATTCCATTGCTGGAAACCGTCGGCAGAAGGATTACCGGTATTGGCGTAACCGGAGCTGCGGCCTGGTGCCAGCACCTGACGTTATGGATCGGCCTTATCGGGGCTTTACTGGCCACATCTTCAGACAAGCATATCGCCATCGCCACCAAGATGATATTCAATTTAAAACGTGGCGGTAACCTGCTTAACGGTTTAATCGGTTTCATCACAGCGGCAATTTCATTTTTGCTGGTACTGTCATCCGCCCAACTCGTTTACTACCAGGCCGACAGTCCTGAAGTGATCGGCGGATGGTTTCCGGTTTGGCTGGCCCAGCTGGCGATGCCGTTGGCCTTTCTTATTATGGCAGGTGCAACGATTTTCCGCAGCAACCGGCGCTGGAGAATCAGGCTATTAATGGCGCTGGGCGCAATTGGTTTTGCGGCCGGTTTTTTGTTGGTGCCCGAGCAGGCACGGGAGTTTGGCATCATCCCGATGGTCATCGTGCTGATGCTGTTTGCATTTGCCGGGATGCCTTTGTTTGCTGTTCTGGGGGGCGTCAGCCTGGTTCTGCTTCAGAGTGCTTCGATTCCATTGGCCGCCCTGTCCGCTGAAACCTATCGGACGTTCACGCACCCGGTGTTGCCGAGTATCCCGTTGTTTGCGCTGGCCGGTTCCATCCTTGCCGCCGGAGGAGCAGCCCAGCGGTTGGTGCGCCTGGTCAGAGCCTGGACCAGCTGGCTGCCGGGCGGAATTGCCATTTCAACGATCTGCGTGTCTGCTCTTTTTACGGCGGTCACCGGTGCTTCCGGTGTAACGATCATCGCGCTCGGCGGCATGCTGCTGCCGGTACTGGTTGCATCCCAGTACCGTCAGAAATTCAGTATGGGTCTCCTTACATCTTCCGGTTCGGTCGGGCTGCTTTTTCCGCCCAGCCTCCCGGTGATTTTGTATGGCGTCTACGGTCATGTGCCCATCGACCAGCTGTTTATGGGAGCACTGCTGCCGGGCATCCTGCTCATCCTGTTTTTAGCCGGGTTCAGTATTTATCAGGAGCATGTCGGTATAATATCGCGACAATCTTTTGATATTCGCGAAGCGCTGCGCGCAACCTGGGCCGCCAAAGGCGATCTTCTATTGCCCATACTTGTCGTTTTCGGCCTCTTCAGTGGAATTTTTACGATTGTTGAAACTGCGGCGTTTGTGGCTATCTGGGCGATTCTGCTCGAGACGATCATCCATAAGCAAATCCGAATTCGCACCGAACTGCCCAAGACCCTGGTTGAATCATGCAATTTGACCGGGGCTTTGCTAATCGTCATGGGCGTTGCCACGGGCCTGGTCTCCTACCTCGTCGATGAACAGATACCGCTGAAAGCCATTGACCTGGTCCAGAGTACCATCCACTCCAAATGGGCTTTTTTAATCATTTTGAATCTGGTTTTACTGCTTATCGGTGCCCTGATGGATATCTACACGGCCATTGTGGTAATCGTACCGTTAATCGGGCCGCTCGGGGTTGCCTATGGAATTAATCCCGTCCACCTGGGAATTATATTTCTGGCGAATCTGGAACTGGGATATCTGACACCGCCGGTGGGCATGAATCTTTTCTTCTCGTCGTTGAGATTTAAAAAACCGTTACTCGGCGTCTGGAAAACGGTGACACCCTTTTTACTGGTCTTTGCCATCTGGGTATTGCTGATCACTTATGTGCCTTTTATTACCGTGGACGTGGCCGCCTGGCTTAGCCGTTGAAAGACGGCCGCTTTTCCAATTCGAATCGGTTAATAAACAGTGCAACTTTTTTTGCACGGTAAACCGATCTTCATATCACCTAACTAATTACAATTGTTGGTTTTTGTTTACACGCTCTAACGCTGCGTCAATTTAGGTTGCACCCTTAATCCGGGCGTCCGCTTAACACTGGCGGGCTCAGAACTGAAGATGGCTAAATTTTCACTTGTATTTCCGGCTTTTATAAAGAATCATAACTGCCTAAAATTATTGTCATTTATTTCTGATCCCCTCGCCTTCCCCGATTTTTATACTAAGCCTTAATTTGAGAATCCCTCATTTTGGTATGTCAGTTGCTATCTACTATCTATACGTAGGTAACATGGACGATAATACAGTCCAAAAATCCATTTCCAAAATCTCGAAGAAAGGATTCAGAAATGTGCTTTAAAAGAAAAATACATTTAGCCGCAAAAGTAACCATCTGGGTTTGTTTCGGTTTGCTAAATGCGCAAATCCTTTCCGCCGCTATTCATTATACGGGATCTATAACCATCGACAGCACAGGCGTTGTTGGAAAATACACTTCGATTGCAATCGACTCGCTGGAAAGTGCACATATCAGCTATTACGATCAAACCCATAGGGCTCTAAAGTATACGACAAATGCTTTGGGTTCCTGGACCATCGAGACCGTCGATGATTCGAACGCGGTCGGCAAATTTTCCGCCATCGCAATTGATTCTTCAGATGCGGCGCACATCTGCTACTATGACGAAACCAATACGGCCCTCAAATATGCCACGAATGCCTCCGGCTCCTGGGTGATCGAGACAGTAGATAATTCCGGATCTGTGGGCCAATACACTTCTATTGCAATTGATGCCGACGACTCGGTTCACATCAGTTATTACCACGAATCCAATTCAGCCCTGATGTATGCCACTTATATCTCCGATTCCTGGATCATCGAAACGATAGATGACGCCGGCGATGTTGGTGAGTATAGCTCCATTGCACTTGATGCTTCAGGTTCTGTTCATATCAGTTACTTTGATAAAACCAATTCTGCCCTTGGATATGCCACCAATGCCTCCGGTCCTTGGATCGTTGAGACGGTAGACAATAACGGAGCCGTAGGTAAACACACTTCGATTGCCCTCGACCTATCAGATCGCGTGCATATCAGTTATTACGATGAAACCCATACCGCGCTTATGTATGCATCCAATGATGCCGGGCATTGGCACCTTGAAAGATTGGATAGTCAGTATGATGTCGGAACATATTCCTGCATCGCATTAGATTCAGGCAATAATGTCCATATTAGCTATTACGACCGTAACTGGTGCCTGAAATATACGACCAACGCCTCCGGATCCTGGGAAACGATAAGGGCAGAAAGCGATTATAAGACAGGTGTTTACGCATCTATGGCGCTGGATGCTGCCGGAAACGGATATATAAGCTATTACAGTTCAGGGAGTCTAAAACTCAGCATTGTAAAAGATATTGATCTGTCCATAAGTCCACAATCTCATTATTTTGGCGAGATGTGGTTTCCTTTTGAGTCTGAAGCCAAAATATTTGAGATCAAGAACATGGATAATAACGTGGTGGCTTTAGGCGGTGTGAGAACCACCGATAATGAGTTTCCGGTTAGCTTTGACAACTGTTCATTACAGAATTTAGCGCCCGATCAAACCTGTGTCATTGGCGTCAAGTTCAGGCCATCGGACTACGGACCTTACACGGTTACGGCAGAAATCCAAATTCCTGCCGCTGCTCCCAATCCGGAAACTCTGCATATACCTTTAATGGGGAGTGAATCTTCAATCGAGATTGATATTAAGGAGATACAAAAGGATCTAAAGAAAAAAGATTACTTCAATGGTGGGGGGTGAGTGATTGATACTGCGGCCGACGGGTTCCGTACGGCAAAAGCGTTACCGATCCGATTAATCCTTCTGGTTGTCAGCGTAATCGCTGTGATGGGTCTCAAAAGAAGAACGTTTAACAAATAATTCAAAGGCAATTTAATTGACAGACTTGGGGCGGTATAATATTGTTTTTAATAAGGATCCAAAAACTAACACCCATGCTCTGCCAGATACGCTTTCTATTGTGAGACACTCTATCTCCTTCGGCCTTAAACCTGATCGCACCGGTCCGGTAATTTTGCATCAGCACGTAAGCGAACTTTTTCAAAAAGCCTAAATTCAGAAACGAATCCCAATTGGGATTTTAAAAATCTATCCAGGAGATTTCAAAGAAGCATTTAATACCATGCCGCAACTGAAAAAAAGAAATAGCCCCTATTTAATTGCCCTGCCCATAATCATTGCTTATCTGATATTCTTCAGCGCCTGCATCAATGATTCCAACCGGCGGATTCTGCCCAAAGCGGTCAACGGTGTTCTCGATCTTAGCGATTGGGACCTCAAAAAAGACGGTCCGATTGACCTTATCGGTGAATATGAATTTTACTGGATGCAGCACCTGCTGCCGGCAGATTTTTCAGAAAAAACAACGCCAAAGAAAACAGAATTCATCACGGTGCCCGGGTATTGGAATGGTTATAAATTAGGCGGCCGAGAACTACCCGGACATGGATATGTTACCTACCGTCTAAAGGTTATTCTAAACAAACAGAAGGAACCCCTTGCTTTGAGAACGGTGGAAATTTCGAATGCATACACCATCTATGTAAACGGGCAGGCGGTGGCTTCTTTAGGACAGGCCGGGAAAAATCGCGAAACAACCATTCCGCGACAATTCCCCCAGATTGTTGCCTTCGCCCATGAAACAAATCAAATGGAGATTATAATTCACGTATCCAATTTTCACCACCGGCGCGGCGGAATCTGGGAAGTGATTCAACTGGGAAGAGAAAAGGATATTCGCGAGGCCCAGCAAAAAAGGCTGAGTTTTGATCTGTTTCTGATCGGCAGTATTATCCTGATGGCCCTTTACCACCTGGGTCTTTTTATGGTCAGAAAAAAAGATCGTTCTCCGCTTTACTTCAGCATCTTCTGCTTCCTGCTTGCACTCAGAACCCTCACAACCGGTGGAAGATATCTCATTCTGGCTTTCCCTGATCTAAGCTGGGAACTTATGATCAAATTCGAATATCTTTCATTTTATCTGGCTGTCCCGGCTTTCGGGATGTTTATGCGGTCGATTTTTCAAAAATTTTCAGAGCGGTTTCTGCTTCCCTTAGAAGTGCTGGCACTTGTTTTTTCAGGGATTGTGATCTTTACCCCGGCAGGGTTCTTCTCACACACCCTCAACATTTACGAAATCATTACCCTACTCACCCTTATTTACGGGTTGTACGTGATTTTTGCCTCTTTAAACCAGAAGCGAGTTGAAGCGTCCGTATTTCTTCTCGGGTTTGCCATCTTATGCCTGGCAATGGTAAATGACATGCTGCACGTTGAAAATATCATTCATACCGGCTTTTATACCCAGTTCGGCTTTTTTTTCTTTATTCTGTTCCAGGCCTTTCTGCTCTCTTATCGTCACTCGGTAGCCCTCACAACAGTTGAAACCCAGCAGATAGAATTAAGAGATACACTCGAATCATATAAAACCGAGATTACGGAGCGGGTGCGCGCCGAAGAAGCCCTGCGCGAAAGTGAAGAAAAATACCGAAGCATCCTGGAAAGTATTGAGGAGGGGTATTACGAGGTTGATCTGGCGGGCAACCTGACCTTCTTTAACGAATCTTTGCAAAGGCATCTAAAATATTCAAAAGAAGAGCTCATGGGAATGAACAACCGGCAGTTTACGAGCAAAGAAACTGCCAAACTTGTATTTGAAACATTTAACTCGGTCTTCAAAACCGGTAAGCCCGCAACGGCATTTGACTGGGAGATGATCGCCAAAGACGGCACCAAAAAATTTGTCGAGCTGTCGGTATCGTTAATACGCGATTCAGAAGGCCGGCCGGTGGGATTCCGGGGAGTTGCGCGCGACATTTCCGAACGAAAAAAAGCAGAAGAGCAGGCCAAACTGCATCAACAGCAGCTCATGCATGCCAGCAAGATGGTGGCATTGGGCACCCTGGTTTCCGGCGTGGCTCACGAAGTTAACAACCCCAACAACTTTATCATGTTAAATTCACCGATATTGAAGGAAGCCTGGGAAAATGCCATGCCCATACTGGAAAAGTATTATGAAGAAAACGGCGATTTTCTTCTGGGCGGCATGAAATACACCGAGATGCGCGAAAATATTCCCGCCCTGTTTGCGGGCATATCCGATGGTGCCGAACGGATTAAACAAATCGTTGATGATCTCAAAAATTATGTCAGAGACAATAGCGCCGATCTAAGCCAATCGGTCGATATCAATGAAGTAATAAAATCGGCCGTTTCACTGCTTTCCAATATGATTAAAAAGTCCACCAATCGATTTGCAATCGAGTACGGCAATCATATTCCCCTGTTAAAAGGAAATTTTCAGCGCCTAGAGCAGGTCCTGATAAATTTAATTCAAAATGCCTGCCAGGCCCTGCCGGATTCTCAAAAAGGCATCTTCATTTCAGTTGAATTTGACGAACAAACATCCAGGATTGTGATTGGCGTTCAAGATGAAGGTTCGGGTATTCCGTCCGACACGCTGGATCATATTACCGATCCCTTCTTTACGACCAAACAGGATTCCGGGGGCGTCGGCCTGGGTTTATCTATTTCTGCAAAGATCGTCGAAGAGCATGGCGGCAGCATGCACTTCGACTCGGAAATCGGTGCAGGCACCACTGTAGAGATATCACTGCCGGTTGATCGAAAAAATTTAGCAATGAAAGGGAATCCAGAATGACAGAATCAACCTATCCGCATTTCCCCGTTATGATGGTGGATGATGAAGCCCAGGCCATCAACAGCTTTGAAATGACCCTGCGCTCTGCCAATATGAATAACTTCATTCGCTGCCACGACAGCCGTGATGTCATGCCGCTGCTTTCCAGCCAGGAGATCGAAGTCATGCTGCTGGACTTAAGAATGCCGCATATATCGGGCGAAGAGCTGCTACCGATGATAACCAGTGATTATCCTGAAATACCGGTTGTGGTTGTCACCGGCTCAAACGATGTGGATACGGCCGTAAAGTGCATGCAGCACGGCGCCTTTGACTACATCCTCAAACCGGTAGAGAAGAGCCGTCTGATCAGCGGTGTCAAACGTGCAGTCGAACTGCGTGAATTACAGCGCGAAAATCAGCTGCTCAAAGCCCATGTATTGTCGGGCAAACTGCAAAAGCCCGAAGCCTTTTCAGAAATAATTACAACCAGTGCGAGTATGCGATCCATCTTTCAGTATATTGAAGCCATTGCCGACAGCCCGCGCCCGGTGCTGATAACCGGAGAAACCGGTGTCGGTAAAGAATTGATCGCCAGAGCCGTTCATACCCTAAGCAATCGTAAAGGCGATTTTGTGCCCGTGAACGTGGCCGGCCTGGACGATCATGTTTTTGCGGACACGCTGTTTGGACACAAAAAAGGCGCGTTTACCGACGCCAGAGAAGCACGCGGCGGTTTAGTCGAGCAGGCCGCGGGGGGCACGCTCTTCCTGGATGAAATCGGAGATCTGAGCACTTCCTCCCAGGTCAAGCTTTTACGCCTTTTACAGGAGGGGGAATTCTTTCCCCTGGGATCCGATGTGGCCAAACGCTCGGATGCCCGTATCGTCGTTGCCACCAATCAAAACCTGGAGGCATTACAGTCGGTCGGAAAATTCCGCAAAGACCTGTATTACCGGCTTTGCAGTCATCACATTCAAATACCAACCCTGGGCGAAAGGCGCGAAGACCTGCCCGTGCTGGTCGACCATTTTTTGGAAAAAGCCTCTAAAACGCTCAAAAAGAAAAAACCCACCCCCCCGGCGGAGTTGATCACACTGCTTTCAACTTACCATTTCCCCGGAAATATCCGGGAGCTCGAATCCATGATTTTTGATGCGGTCAGCCGTCATAAGGCCGGCAAGCTTTCCATGGACCTTTTAAAAAACCATATCGTTAAAAATCACCCGTCCCTGAAAACAGATTCCGGAGATCTGACACCTGAAAAAGATACCCCTGTCACCTTTTCCGAGCAACTGCCCACCCTTAAGGAAGCCGAGCAGCTTTTGGTTGATGAAGCCATGAAAAGATCCAGGGGCAATCAATCCATTGCGGCGCTGAGTCTGGGAATATCGCGCCAGGCATTGAACAAACGCCTCAAAAAGGCCGGTCAAAAAGAACCGGCCTGACATTCAAATTTGAATATGGATTTTGCTTGACATTTAGATGGGTTTCAAAATATTAAAGTATCAGCAGTACACTTGCTTGGAGTTCACTCTCACACCTGCAGTTCACTCTCACTGTCAAATCTCTTTTGTATTCATGTTTGCCTGTTGATGCGCGTTTCTCAACTTTTGGTTTTCTCTCATTTTGCGAAATCGACGCAGGTATGCTGTTTTCGTTAACCAGAAAATGATGAAAAACAGATGGAAAGGAGGAACGCATGAAAAAACAAATCATTAATTATGAAACCCTGTTAAAGATTACCGGTGCCATTTCCTCCATAAGGGATCCGGAGGAAGTTGTCCTGGTGACCGTCGAAAGCGTCAAAACCGCTCTGGATGTGAAGGGCTGCACCCTGTTTTTAATCAACCGCAAGACAGATGAACTGAAGGTTGCCGCTTCCTACGGACTCAGCCAGGATTATATCAACAAAGGACCGCTCAGTTCCTTAAAATCCATCGCCGAATCTCTCGAGGAAGGGCCGGTGGCCATTTATGACGTATCCGATGATCCGAGGCTTCAGTATCCCGAGGAGGCCAAAAAAGAAGGTATCGCCTCCATCCTGTCGGTTCCGATTAAAGTGCATGACAACCTGATCGGAGCCCTGCGCGTTTATACTGCTGAACCCTGGGAGTTTACCCTGGAGGATGTAAATTTTGTCCAGGCGGTGGCCCAGATCGCAGGAATGGCGATCGATCTGTGCCGGCTGAACAAGGGCTATAAGAGCAGTATTGAAATTCTAAAGACGATGCGGGATCCGAAGCTGCTGAAATCCGCATGACACCCAAAAATGGAGATGTCCGTTTAGTGGATGTCTCCATGTACCCTCGCCTTATGTTCAAATGACCTCCGAATTTTTTATACTTGCCTCCCTAAAAGGCCTCATGATAGAAAATATGTGAGTTTTTACCGGAAAATCGAATTTAATAAAGCCGTAATAGCATCGCAGCCATGACTGAAATTCGGATACAGGCAAAGATATTTGAAAAATTCCCCACTTTCCGGCGCGGGATCGTAATCGCCCGAAACATGGATAATCAGGGCCGCTCCCGGGAACTTGAAGATCTGCTGAGCGCCGCCATCGCCCAGGCTGCGCAGCAGCCGATTGACATTAAAGAAGATCTGCGCACAACGGCCTGGATTGAGGCCCATCGCCAATTTCAATCGAATCCGAATAAATTCCCGCCGGCCCACTGCGCCCTGTTGAAACGGGTCCAGAAACCGGATGCCAGGATTCCCTTTATCAATAAAGTCGTCGCCATTATGAACATCAACTCGATTCGGGATATCATCCCGGTTGGCGGCGATGACATCAAGCGGGCCGGCGGCAGCCTGGAACTGAGGTATGCGGACGGCACCGAGACATTTACGCCGCTGGGAAATCCCGATGTCAGGGAGCAGCCTGTACCCGGAGAAGTCATTTATGTGGTCGCCGAGTTAAAAGAGGTGATGTGCCGGCGCTGGAACTGGCGCAATGGACATGCCACCCGAATTGCTGAAGACACCCGGGTTATCGTCATGAACATAGACGGCCTGGGGGAAAACAGTGAAGCCCGATCAACAGCCACCCGCGACCGGGTCGCACGGATGATTGAAACGTACTGCCAGGCCGAAATTTCCACAACAAGTTTAACGCCTTCTCAGCCGGTCTACCGGTTTGACTTATAGCGGCCCGGGATCAAGTTTTTGGCGAATATGCCGATATTATTGATAAATAAACGGATCAGCGCCAATTCGAACCTAAATCTTTCACAACGTCTGAGACATGGCAGAAAACCCTGAAAATAGAAGCAACGCCCGCATAGAGTATAAATCTCCGGTAACGATCGAAAACCTGAAAGCCGGCGTCATTTATCAGGCCAGAATGCTCGATTACAGTAAGCATGGGTTGTATTTTGAGACCGATAGTTTGCTGCGTCTGGGTGAGGAGGTTTTCATCGGGATCGAATATTCACCTTACGCTGAGTCCAATGATACCTATGAATGCATGCGTGCAAAAATAATGTGGCGCCGGGAATTGCCCACTTCTTATTTTAAGTACGGCTATGGTGTGAAATACAGCATCGATTATGACAAACAACGTTCACAACACACGAATCTGAAAATAGTAGAGGACCAGAGGAAACATCGACGCAAAGCGTATTCCAGATCCATTGTTTATTCCACCAGAAACCAGCTTAAAGAAGCCATGACCAAAAATATCAGCCCTGCCGGCGTCTTTATCGAAACCGATGACACCCTCCAGGTCGGACAGACAATTACGCTGGCGGTTCCCTTAAAAGAGGCCAAAACCGCCCGGATCAAAGCTGAAGTCATATGGTCGGGTGCGGACGGGTTCGGGTTAAAATTTTTACGCATCCAAAAAAAATAAGCGTTTCTTTGAGCCTATCATTATCATCAGCTTGAGTGAAGGAGGATAAAATGACCGCAGCAATTATTATCGGGGGAATCATTCTTTTGGTAATTATCCTAGTAGCTGCTATTTACAACAGTCTTGTCACGCTGCGAAACCGCTACAAAAATTCGTTTTCTCAAATCGATGTCCAACTCAAACGCCGCTACGACCTGATACCGAATCTGGTTGAAACCGCCAAAGGGTACATGAAGCATGAACGCGAGACCCTGGAGGCCGTTATCAACGCCAGAAACACTGCTTTAGGTGCCAGTCAGAAAGCATCCGGAAACCCTGGCGATCCTGCTGCGATGAAAGATCTGGCCAGCGCGGAGACCCTGCTTGCGGGAACGCTGGGCCGTCTTTTTGCGCTGGCAGAAAATTATCCGGACCTGAAAGCGAACCAGAATATGCTGCAGCTTCAGGAAGAGCTGACGTCCACTGAAAACCGCGTATCCTTCGCCCGCCAGGCATTTAACGATGCAGTTACCGCCTTCAATATCGCCTGCGAAAAATTTCCCCATACCATCATAGCGGGTATGTTTAACTTTTCTCAGGCACAATTACTGGAGTCCACCGAGGCTCCCGAAGAAAGAAAGGCGCCCAAAGTATCTTTTTAGGAGTTATATCTGGGAATACATTTAAAGCTTCGATGCTTAAGTTCTAATTCTATAAATAGTGCTCACAACAACAAGTGACTAAAGTCGCGAGTGAACTAAAGTGACTCAAGTTAAGGATTTCTATCATTTAAATTTAAAAAGGAGCAAAGCGACACCTTAACTTTAGGCACTCTAATTATTTTAGCTCACTTTAGTCACTTACAACTTTAAAGCACCTCTGATACTTTTTTCTCTGCACTCGATTATGAACTGCTAATTTTGAATTAGAGCGATGGATTTCTTTAAAGAACAGGATAAATCAAGAACAAAAACCGCCCGGTTAATCGTTTTGTTCGCCCTGGCCGTGGTGGCGGTGGTGTTGGCGGTTTATGCGATCGCCATCTTGATTGTGTTTTCCTATAGCGCCCGCCAACCGGGCTTCAACCCTGCGGGATTTAACTGGGTCCAGCCCCATCTGGGCTTCTGGGTAATGGGTGTCACCCTGCTGGTAATTTTTATCGGAAGTATCACCAAGATTATCGGGCTGGCCAAGGGCGGCAGTTCTGTTGCAGAAAATCTGGGCGGAAGACTCGTCAATGCCTCCACCACAGATCCCGACGAACGCCGGCTGATAAACGTGGTTGAGGAGATGTCGATTGCATCGGGCATTGCGGTGCCCCAGGTTTACATCCTCGACCGCGAAAAAGGCATCAATGCCTTTGCCGCCGGGTACGCTCCCAATGATGCGGTGGTTGCGGTGACCCGCAGCTGCCTGAAGCTGTTGAACCGTGACGAGCTGCAGGGCGTTATCGCCCATGAATTCAGCCATATCCTAAACGGCGATATGCGTTTGAATATTCGTCTAATCGGTTTTCTCAGCGGGATCATGGTACTTGCCAACATCGGATATCTTATTCTGCGATCCAGATCCGGAGACAGCAAAAGCGGCGTCCAGATCGTGCTGATCGGGATCGGCCTGCTGGTTATCGGATTTGTGGGCCAATTATTCGGCAGGATCATCCAGGCGGCCGTATCCCGTCAGAGAGAATATTTATCAGATGCCTCGGCGGTTCAATTTACGCGAAACCCCCAGGGCATTTCAGGGGCGTTAAAAAAAATCGGCGGATTTAAAACCGGGTCAATGATCCGATCGCCCAATGCCGGCGAAATATGCCATATGTTCTTCGGAAAAGGCATTCGCAGTCTGTTTGCCACCCACCCGCCGTTAGCGGACAGAATTCAGCGTATTGAACCCGGTTTTGACGGCCAATTTATGCCGTTAAAAATCTCCGACGAAGGGCTTGTATCGGTGTTTCCGGAACTCGAAACGCCCGAAGCGGGCATACCCGGGGAGCCGGTCGCGGCGTTCGCGATCGGCGCCGACTCGGTTATCAAACGCCCGGGCCAGGTGACGGCGGCAGATCTCGATCACAGTGCGGCGCTGCTGGCGGCCATTCCGTTTAAAGTCAAAAACGATCTCAACGACATCCTGGGATCGATATTAATCACCTGTGCCCTGTTATTGGATAAAGATGCAGCTGAAAAGACCAAACAGATTGAAAGTCTGCAAACGGTTGTGACGGCTGAAATCATCCGGCAAATTTTAATTTACGAAAACGAACTGAAAAATATAAATCCGCAACTGCGGCTTCCCATCCTCGATCTTGCCTTACCGTCCTTACGGCAGATGTCCGCCCGGCAGTATGCAAAATTCCGGGAGGTCGTTCAGATCCTGGTGGAGTCCGACGACAAGCTTTCCCTGTTTGAGTTTGCGCTCCAGGAAATTATTATTCACCGGCTGGGGACGACCTTTAAGCGCCATAAAAGAGAAACTCTTTATAGAAACATCGGAAAACTGGCGTTGGATGCCGCCTTTATCCTCTCCAAACTTGCCCACGTGGGACATGTTGAAGAACCTGCGGCGCGGGCCGCTTTTAATGCCGGATGGGCAAGGTTACATTTAAATGGTTCCCGCGAGGGTTTGCTGCCGCCCGCCAAGGTGACGTATAAGGCTTTACATGTTGCCCTGAAGCGGTTTTCACGCGCAACCCCGGGTGTTAAAAAAACCATCCTGGACGCCTGCGCGCACTGCGTGCTGCACGACCAAAAAGTTACGGCACAAGAGGCTGAGATTTTACGTGCGGTTGCTTTTGCTTTCGACATACCGCTGCCGCCTTTTCTCGAAGCGTCAGCAAACAGAGGACAGAGGACAGAAAACAGATGACAGAAAAGGTGTTTCATCTTTTTGCAATTCCAATCTAACTTCTGCCACCTGACCTCAGTCTTCTGAATTCTGACACCTGAAACCATTTTGGGGGACATGATACGAACGTGAGTTAAAGAGAGGCTATAAATTTTTCAGATTCAAGGATGACCGGTAGCCGGTAGGATGCGGCGGGCGGTCCAGTAGTATCGGCCCCAGTAATGCCGGTCGATTTTGGACAGGGTCACACCATTGTTTTTGGAGGCGTGCACAAATTCGGACCCGCCCAAATAAATGCCCACATGACGCGGATAGGATGGCGGCTTGAAAAACACCAGGTCCCCGGCCCGAAGTTTCCCGAACGGTACCGGCTGTCCCTGTCTTACCTGAGCCCGGGTGGTGCGCGGCAGGTCAATGTTAAAGACATCCTTGTAGACCGCTTTCACAAAACCGGAACAGTCGATCCCCCGGCTGCTGGTCCCGCCCAGCCGATGCCGGGTTCCCTCCCAATGCTGGTATTCCTCACGGATACGCTTTTCGATTTCGGCATCAGCAGAATCATGCTTTACGGCCCGGGGATGCGCCGGCTCGATGGTTGTCACCCCGGCGTGTTTGGGGGGTGTCGCACATGCTGAAATCAGAAATAATACAGCCACAACAAACCATCCATGCAGGCTTATCGGCTTTCTGCTGCAGAAGATCTTAGGCGCAGGTTTCATATAGTGCCCCCGATTATAGAATTTTTAAATGCATCCATTTAAAAAATAATGCCTTTCTGAAGTTAAAGATCGGCTAAAACCCCGATTTCTTGAGTTTTCGCAATCCGCGTTCAGGTAAAAAACCCCGTAAATTCATGCCGTTTATAGTTGGAGACGGTCAAGCAGTCCGCAAAGTCGACACATTGATGCGTTTTTCAAGAAGACAGCCGCATAAAAGTTGCCTGTCGAAAACGGTGTTTTACTATTAGGGGAGGTTTTTAAATCACATTCAGAGGAGAATCACCGATGCGCAATACAATCATTGCTTTTATCTTAGCCCTTGTGTTTGCTTCCCCGGCACAGGCGGAGCCGGGCCTGATTAACGTAAAAAGCGCTCATGATGTCAAAAATACGACCGATCGCCTGGAAACCATTTTAAAAGAAAAAGGCATGAACGTCTTTCTGCGGATCAACCACGCAGTGGGCGCCCGCAATGTAGGCCAAGAATTACGGCCGACGGAGTTGTTGATATTCGGCAATCCGAAAGTGGGAACACCCCTGATGCAATGCGGCCAGACACTAGCGATTGACCTTCCGCAGAAAGCGCTCATCTGGCAGGATGAAAACGGGCAGGTATGGCTGACCTACAATGACCCCCAATACCTGGCAACGCGTCACGGGATCGATGGATGCAAAACGGTTCTGGATAAGGTGAAAAATGCGCTTAAAAATTTTGCCCGGGCCGCCACGCAGCCTTAAAAAACAGAAAAACATCCGAGCTGCTTGACGGCACCCCCGCACAATCCTGGATGGCAGCTAGCCCATATAGAGCCTAAAAAATATATTGACCACCAATAGTGCAAATATGGATGGAATCCTCATGGCTCTGGCCCGTAGATTGGGGCTGGGGATAATATCTTTTAAACTCAAATACCCCCTGCTCAGACCGAAATATAAACCGAATAACAAAATGGTTCCCTGGATGAGCGGTATGGATTCCGGATATAGCGGCTGAAAAGGAAAATCGGCGGTCCCCAGAATATCCCATCCCAACCCTAAAGGATCGGACAGGACGTTAAGGATATAACCGTAGTTGACCATCAGCATCGGCAAACTGAAGGCGATCCAGGCAAATATACCCACCGGAATGAGTATGTACGACAGCCGCAAAATAACGGCCCGGTTGTCTGCCTGACTCCCTGCAAAGCGTCTGGCCGCGCGCGCGACCAGGGCGAAGATGCCCGGAAACACCCCCAGGGCCAGAATCCAGATGGTTGCAACGTAAATTAGGAAGGGAAGGAATTGTCTGCTTTCGGTCACATTGGCGGCATCTTTGATGACGCTCCAGGGGCCCGACATGGTAATACTGAAGACAATGGCCACCACCAGCATGATGATCACGTTGAACATTTCGTCATAGCCCTTCAATTTTCGGTCGGCGCCGAACGGCCGGATAAAAACACCGACGTTATCTTTGGGGCAGCTCTTAATACACTCCGTGCACAACCCGCAGTGGTTGTTGCGTTTCATGGTGCCGAGGTACTGTTTCCAGGGACAGGCCCAGCCGCCGGGTCCGCCGGCGTAACATGACTTTTCTTTATGTTGCTTACACGTCTCAACATCGACCGCCCTGAGCTCGGTCATCGAGGCCATCGAGTAGGTGCCTAAAAATCCGCCCACCGGACAAAGGTACTGGCAGAAGACCCGACGGCGATAAATAAGCGCCAGCAGCAGACTCATGACCAGGATAACCAGAAACAGCAGGGCCGTGGCAATCGGGCGGGTTATCAGAATAATGCCGAAAGAAATCAGCGCCAGAAAAAGGATGTTTTGCAGCCAGATGTTATCCGCTAATTTGGGCCAGTCTTTCTGCAATCCCGTGAACCGGTGGTGCAGTGTTTTAAACGGCTGCTTGAGGTAGCGAACCGCTGTAAAGCTTCTTCGGCTCAGCCACTCAGAAGGCGCCGGCAACGGGCAGATCATACACCAGATTCGGCCGCCCAGCGGAACGATAACGGCCTTGAGGACAAACCACCATAAAATCCAGACAAAGATAATCGCAATGTTGCGATTGCCCACAGGGCTGCCCCACAGGCTGCTGAGAATGAAAAGATAAAACACGACAAAATTGGGCAGAATAACCAAAAAGTGGAAGCTGCGCAGCTTAAGGATTTTTTTAAGCAGCGGAAATTTTTCCAGCAGATCGATGCGTTTAAAACCTACAAAGCTGGAACCGGTATCCGTCCGGAAATAGACCAGCAAGCTGAACACCAGCCATATGGATAGAGCAATAAACAGATAATAGGGATGATTCGGCTTTACGATTAACTCGCCAGTCATAAAAGGGTGCAGATTCCCGCAGGTCTGGGTACAGCGAAAGGTATACTTACCGGCCTTATCCGCCACGAATTCGACCTCAGAGACCCTGTCCCAGTCGGCCTGAAGTTTGCCGTCTTCGTCCTCCCAGGTGTACTTGAGGAAGGTCGCGCCTTTTCTCATGATAAATTCAATTGGATGCCCATCCAGAAGGAAACCGTGGGTGGCATCCAGGGATGTGGGTTTTAAAACAATCTTATCGCCCTGGTTTACGATGATTCTTGATGGGGAATAGCCGTACTTTTTGGCCTCGATATAAATCGCGCGGGTACGGGTCTCGGCAGGGAATAATTGTAGTGACAGCGGAACAGCCACTGCCACGATCAATGTCAAAATAATTAAAATCCAGGCTTTGTTTCTGCTCATATTTTTCAAATAAAGGTTTCAGGTGTCAGGGAAATACAGAGGACAGATATTGGAGCAGTGACAGGCTTTTGGGCCACTAAACGGGTCTGCTGCAACTAGTTTTCCGTGCTCTGTCCTCTGTTCTCTGTAGACTGACCCCTGTCATCTGTCCTCTGTTATCTAACCGCTGAACCGGCAACATGGCTGTCAACCAGGTACTCAAACAAAGCGATCGATTCCTTACCTTCCCATTCCCGCGGCCCCAAAGCCTTGCCGATTAGTCTTCCGTTCTTATCGAGAATAAGTGTGGTCGGTATGGAGCGAATGCCCAAACCGGCGCCGACATCTCCGGTTATGTCTAAAAGGGTTAGGAATGTCAGCTTGTGCTCCTCGAAAAATTGTTTTACCCTGGCAGCCGATTCCTGTAAATTTATGGCCACCATTACAAAATCTTTGTCTTTAAACTTCTGATGCAATTTCTGCATGGACGGCATTTCGATGACGCAGGCCAGACACCAGGTCGTCCAGAAATTGACAAACACGATTTTACCCCTGAATTCGGAAAGGCTGACGGGTCGGCCGTCCGGGTCGCTGAGCCTGATCTCAAGGGGCCCGCTGTCCGGGGGAATTGCGAGAACACCCAGGTCGTTGAACAGTCGCTTTAAATCATGGTTTGGGGTCTTCGCAATAAGATCGGTCTGTAAAAGGCCAGCGCCAATGAATCCAAAAACGACCGGCAAAAGAAGCAATAAAAAGGTTCTGCGAATCATCTTCATTCTGATCACATCTCTCTGTTAAGCGCAGGACGGGTGTGCGCTACAATGCAAACTCATTTAAAAACGGCAGCAGCTCCTGGATTAAAGTGAGCTTATCCGCAAAAATCATCAGGCCCAAGATAACCATGATAGCGCCGCTGGTGACTTCCAGAAGCCGTAGATATTTTTTGACCCGCTTAAAAAATCTCCAGAATTGATTGATACCGATAGCCGTCAATAAAAAAGGGACCCCCAGCCCCAGCGAATAAATTGAGAGCAGAAAAATGCCCTGATTTACCTTTTCCAGGGTACTGGCGTAGGTCAGAATTCCGCCCAGAATCGGGCCGATACAGGGCGTCCAGCCAAAACCAAAGGCGGCCCCCACGAGCACCGCCCCGACATACCCGAAGCGCTTATTTTTAATCTGAAACCTGGCTTCTTTAAATAAGAAACGGGGCCGGATGAGTCCCATCATGTAAATGCCGAAAAAAATGACGACCAGTCCTGCCAATTTCGTCAGAATGGATATTTTCGACAAAAGAAGTGTTCCGATCCAAGTGGCGGTTGCCCCCAGTAAAATAAACACAATTGAAAACCCGGCGATAAATAAGACCGAACTGTAAAGAATAATTCGTTTTTCTTTTCTCAGAAAAGGCGTGTTTCCGCCTTTTTCCTTTATCTCCGCAAAGGAAATACCGGAAATAAAGGAAATATATCCCGGCACCAGGGGCAGGACACATGGCGATAAAAAAGAGATCAGACCGGCGCCAAACGCCATATAGATCGAAACATCAGGCAAATATCATCACCTTTCCGCCGGGCTGCAATTGATGAATGCATCGGCAATAGCCGAATTCGGACGGGCCCCGGCGTTTATTTATATAGAACGCCGGGGGTCCCCCGGGTAAGATCCAGTTGAATCGTAACATCCCCATTTTCAGGTAGGATAACCGCCTGTCTCTGGGTCTTTAATTTTGGATGCCAGGATTTGATGAAATATTTTCCCGGAGCAAGATCCTTTAGGCCGCTTAAACCGGATTGCTTGAGGTAGCTCGAGTCCGGGATTTCAAAATGACCCTTTTTATCCGTTACGGCAAAATAGGGATTTTTCATCACGAGAATATAGGCGGCCATTTCGGCGTGCACATCGCAGCGCAGCTCCACGATGCCGGGTTTATCGAATACCACGGATTTGCTTTCCCCGGCCGGGTAACTTCCCAGATTAAACTTTTTGGTGCGCGACATTGAAAAAACATTATGGTCCACCTTGTCATTATTCGGAAAATCAACCGTGGCACCGACCAGAACCGGTAATACATGCGGGATGAATTCCAGGTTGCGCTGATTCATTACAAATTTAAGATTAGAAAGATCCGCTGTGGCCGGCGGTGCCTTGGTCAGATATACCAGGATATTTTCAGGCGTCCGCAGTCCTTTTGCCTTAACCGTCCCTTTAATTTTCCCGGCCAACGCCTGTGCCGGGAAGTACAAAAATGTCAGAAAAACAATTGAAAATAGTATCGTATAAAACTTGCGCAAATTATTTTCCTCCTGAAACTACCAAACGCTGCTGGTAATTAAGATATCCTCGACGTTCCAATTCTTTATCTTTGCCCACGACCTGATGGCCGGACGATAAATGAGGCTGGCTTCGGCCGTGGGTTCGTCTTCAGGATCTTCGATTAAAAATTCAAATTGATAGGTGGTGGTCTTTTTGGGCCGGATGCGGGTATCCGAGACAATCCGGGTGGCCCTCCAGAAAGGCACATGCAGATTGCCCGCATCATCACCCAGCACCCGCGCAAAGGCCGCCCCCGGAAGCCCGGCATAATTGCCTGTTTTAACATTTCCCTTTCCGGCCCATTCCGGAAGCGTGCTGCCTTTTATCATTTTAAGCGGCTTTCCATTGGCGTCGGTTGCTTTAAGCAGTAACATCACGCTGCGCATCGTCTCTCCGGTGGGCACCCAGTGCCCGCCGTTGGTATTGGTGATAAAAGCGGTAACCGTCAGCTTACTGTCGGAGACCTCCCCCTCAAGCTCCAGCGACAGTGCGGTCTTTAACTGGATCTCAGTGCCCCCGTCAAAGTGATGGGGGCGGATGTTTTTGGGCGACCTGAAGTTGCCCCACATATGACGGGCATTGCCGTCGACAACATAATTATCGTAGGGCAGCATCTCTTTGCGCCAGCTCATATGGCAATCCTGGCATTTCTTGCCTTTGTTGGCATCACCGGCAGGCAGCTCGTCCTGCCACTGCTTCCACTCCTGATAAGTCGTCTGGATGGGGATGGCGGTTTTGTCTTTGAGACCAAATGCTTTCCATTCGGCCGCAGAATAAATTTTGCGGCTGTCCCAGGCTGTGCCGTCCTCCAGCTTCTTCGCCTGGCTGTGGCACAGGGAACAAAACCGCCCCTGATCATAGATCGGGTTATACGACGCCGCCATTGGCGGTGCGACCACATCATCATAGGGACCGAATACGAGGATGGAATTGCCCTGGACAGGGGTTTGCCTCTCATGAACGGCCGTGGTCTGACTGGGCTTGGTCTTGTCCTTGATGACTTTTCTGACCTTGTGGCAATAGTCACAGCTGATCCCGTCCCATTCTGTCCAGGGAGAACTCAGCGCGTTTTTTAAATCCTGAGACGCCGGGACAGCGCCGGCCACCGACGGCGCGTGGCAGGTCGTGCAGTTGCCTTCACTATCGGGGTTATCCAGCCTGTAGCCCGGCCCCACACCCGGCCGATTAAAGGCATCGGTGCCGTAATACATGTTCAGCACTTTGGGATTGGAGGTGGTGTGGGCCATTTTGGATTGGTCGTAATAGCGGGTCAGTTTGACATGACAGCGGGAACAGGTAACCGGAGAAATAAAACGATAATCCGAACGATCATTGAGAAAGACCGGGTTTAAAAAGATGTCCCGCGTCGGGCCCGAGAAGTTGGCAATCTGCCCGTTGTTGAACCAGCCCTCCTTGCCGGCGGTGACGATCGCGCGTGTGCCTTCAGAATGTTCGGTTTTGAGCGCATAGCGCCCCTGCCGGTCGGTAAGCGTGAAGCTTTCACTGCCGATAAGTCTGACTCGGGCATTTTCCACCGGACCGTACATCGAGGTAACCCGGCCTCGAATCATACTGACGGGTGGACGCTTATCCGACGCGTCGGCGGCCCGGGTTAGCGCGTAATATCCGGCTGCCAGAATGACGCCGATTACCGTGAGGCCCAGGATTACGATATTTCTGGTAATTTTTTGCATATCCTTTGCTTGAATCCATATACGAAACGGGGTTAAAGCCTAATGATAAAATCGATTAACCCCGTTTATTGCGGAAATATCAATTTTAATCGAGTCATTATTGAAAACAAACAATCATGCACTAACGACCAATGTCCCCTGCATGTTCTGGTGCATGTCACCGCAGATGGCATTGCAGGAAAACGTAAAGGTCCCTGCCCGATCGGCCTTGAATGAAACGTGAACGACCTTTCCGGGCTGGATGCCGTCTTTTAGATAAACGCCGAAATCTTTTAAACTGAAGCCGTGGACCACGTCGCTGCTCGCCAGTTTAAAAACCACGGTATCGCCTTTTTTCACCTTGATGACCGGTCTTTCGATCGGCTGGCCCTGCTTATGCCAGAAAGTGACGGCATCATAAGCCGGCACTTCACCCATCAACCAGCCCCTTTCGGCATGCCCGGTAAGCGTAAATACGCGGGCATTCGAAGGTATTTTTTGGGATGATGCATGCCGATCGTAATAGGCGATGCCGAAAGGCATCCCCACTAAAATCAGAATTATCAAAACAAGAAAACAACGGTCCAGTATTTTATTGCGCCTGCCCATAGATGGCTCCTCAAGTAGGTTATTTCCCAATCTCAGCAAAAGGATAAGGCGTCTGCCGAAACTTAATTGAGAACGATGAGCCGTCCGGATTGTTTGTCAACACCGACCAGCTGGATGATCTCGTTTTCTTCGCCGATCACTTCGGCCTCGTAAAAGCCGCCATTATCGGTCACTTTACCAACCTCAAGTTTGGGATTGAGTCTTTTTACATAGCTGGTGACGATATCCCTGGCTTGCGTTAGCGTAAGGGGCTGCTTCTGGGCCAGATATCCGTTTTGATCGCGTCTCTGGGGGACATACCCCTGGCCTCCACCCTGGCCCCAACCGCAGGCATTGGCGATATCCACACCTACAAAATTGATCAGCAGTGCAATGGTCAGAACCAGAGAAGCGCTTATAATGGGTTTTGTCAGTCTTATCATTTTGGTCCTCCTTAAATTATTAGGTCGAATCTCAAATTTAATTTTTTTTAAAAGCATAGCAAGGGATGTGCCATCTGCTACAATAAATTTTGCAAACCTTATAATATACTGAATTTGAAGATAATTTTTAGAATCCCCGTAAAAGTTGCCGTGTTTTCAAACCGGTATGTCCCGAAACATATTCGCAAACTGGATAAAAAGTATCCACACGTTGGCTTAAACTGGATAGAGATTTACCAGTTTTCAATTAAATGTTGGACTGGGGATCGTCTAAAAAATGAACCGGAAGGTTTCAGCAGATCAGGGATTGGTTAAGTAGATAGATCGGGGGTTGTCCGGCTGGATCAGGCACGGGAAATTGGGCAACGAATTCCCCGGGGATGAGCACTTGTCCGCCTTGATCGGAACCGGCAACAAAAATGCCGGCATATGCCTGGTGGTAAGATCTTGCAGTGGAAACAATGCCGTGATAGTCATCCGGATTCCGGCTGGTTTCAAAGCCGCAGGAACTGTTTTGTTCAGCAGACGGGCACCCGCGCGGTGCCATATTCGTATGCGTGCCCGGGACATGCGAATCCATCGGTCCGACACAATCTAAACAACCGGCACCACCTTTGCAGCTGTCGGCCATTGCACCGCTAAATGGAATAGTGATGCTGATGAAAAATACAAGACCGATGCCGATCCCTTTTTGTATGTTTAATCTTAAATTCATACCACATAGTAGTATATTATATTCCAAGCCTTTCGTCAATCTTAAAATACGGCGGCACGTAAAATAAATCAGGCCGAAACCCATCACTCAGGAACCATCACATAGCTGCAGGGTGGGAATTCCGAATAGCGGTTAGTTTTTGATTTTTAAGTTACTTATGACCGCCACCCATGCCGCCGCCGGAGTCACCGCCATGTCCGCCTCCGGAATCACCGCCGTGGCCGCCCATGCCGCCGCCGGAACCTCCGTCATGGCCCCCCATGCTTTTCTGTCCGCCATACTGCCCTGCATTGGAGCGATGATTCCTCACGTTGGCCATCGCGGTGTTCCGCATTTTATGCATTTCTTGGGCGTTGTATCCCTGTTGGAGTGCCTCGCATACCGAATCACCGACCGCCTGCGAACGCGTTCCAAGGCGCGCCATCGTCCGGGTGGTCATAAGAGTCTGCAAGGCCAGATCTTCCGCATGGGATCTGGCCATATTCCGGGTTCTTTCCTGTAAGACCAGCATGATGCGCTCGGCATCTTCACGATTGATTCCCGCTGCCATGCTTCCGGCCATGATTGCCGCGATCTGATTTTTTTTGGCTTCGTCATTTGTAATGGCTTTTGCCTGCTGTGAAGCGAACTCATAACGGGATTGCACCCGCTCCATGGCCTGCACGACCGCCCCGGCTTGAACCTGTTTGGCCAGGCCTTCATGGGCTTTGTTCATAATGGGCTCTGTCTGCAGTCCCTGCTGCCGGGCATTCATGAGAACGGCGTGGGCTTCCAGGATGTTTTGCTGGCTGAAGTTGTTTTCCAGCATCTGCCGGGTCATATTTATCGCATCTTCAGCATTAAAACCCTGGTTTATCATTTGCTGGGTACTGTTTTTTACCTGTTGCGTTGCTGTTTCGGGCAGCCCCTCATCTACGGGATCTGCAAATGCAACCGCAGCACACAAAAAAATCGCCATGCAAACCAAAAATGCCTTCTTCATTTTTAAATTCCTTTCTCAATCCATATTCAAATAAACCTAATTAATAACTGAAGTTACAATCCCGGGATATATATACAGATCTGGGATCCGAAATCGTCCTTTTCCTTTAACCGGCAGTCCGGCAGGTAGACGGCGCCGTCCACATTGTAAAAATATTTAAACTCGGCTTCAGCCGGGGCTTTGATTTGCCAGGTCCTGTTGTCCAGGCGAGCTGCTTTTTGCGGTTTATAACCATCCAGGGACGATAAAAAGTAGACCCGGCTGGCATCGGGCTTCTCAAGAAAGATGCTGACCGTATCATTGTTTTTGCGGTAATAATGGCTGGCACACCCGGAGAAGACCAGCACAGAAATCATTAAGAACACAAGGTAGCGTTTCATGTTTTTGATTCCACTGAAATAATTGAATTTCTGCCGCCGAAATCATCGAGTTCCCTGGCCGGAACGGTCGGGTCGGCGAATCTTTTCTCGCCATCAAGAATATACGTGAATCGATGCTCGCCGGATGAAAGCTTTACGGTGATATCCCAGTAGCCGCTGGATCCGATGCGGTTCATCGGGATGCGCTGCCAGCCGGTAAACGTGCCCGTAATCTCAGCCCGGCTCACATCCGGCCGGTAGATGACAAATCTGTGAGAGGTCGCAGGGTTTGGCTGCGGATGCGAAAGGATGAAAAAGAGTACGAGCGCTGCAGCTGCCGCGGCAGAGGCCAAATAACCCAAAGGGCGTAAGCCAAAAGAAAACCGCTTTTTCTTTATTTCCACTTTAAGGGGTGGAACGCGATCGACAACATCGGCGCGGATGATTTTTTCCACCCTTAAAAGCGCGATGGACTCATCTTTAAAGGTCGTGTCTGCATGAACCCGATCAACGAATTCGATCTTGTCATCAAGATCCAATTCGTCATCAATGAATTTGCTGATTAAATAGTTCATGATTCATCTCCCTTTTGGAGGATTTTTTTCAGCTTCAGGCGGGTCCGGTGAACCTTGACTTTCACATTCTCAACGCTGATATCGACAATAACGGCAATATCCCGATATGAGAGGCCGTCACTAATCGCCAGTGCCAGAATATCCCGCTCATTTTCTTTAAGCTGTTGCATGGCGGCAATCACCTGGCGATACTCCTGTTTGATCATAAGGTCATTTTCCTGGTTCCCGGAGCCGTCGACGGGATCTTCCGAAAGGTGGACGTTGCGTTTCCGATTCCGGGAATGGTCAAAAAGGGCATTGCGCGCAATCGTAAACAAAAGAGAGGTCTTCGGCGTCCGGCCACCATAGCGCTCAAGAAAGCGCGTAAAACTTTCCTGCATGATGTCACTGGATAGATAGTAGTCTCCTGTCATTCGCATCAGGTAGGCAAACAGTGTTCTTTTATTATCCCTGTAAAACGATCCGAGCGCTTCCATTTTGTCTATATAACGATTTAATGTTGAAAAGGTTACAAGGTGGCTGGGAAAAACCCTGAAATAACCGCACCCGCGCAGCTAAAATTCTGTGAAATCGCCGGAGGGACTCTGCAGCTGACCCTTGGAGAACAGGGTATCCACATTTAGAAATTCGGCTATTCGTCTAATTTTGTTAAGCATTTGATATCAGCCCTTATCCAGTCGGTAGGCGATGGTACCCTCCGGGTGCTTATACCAGCCGGGATCTTCATCATATGATCTCAGCTGATTTCTCACTTTTACGACCGTAAACATTCCGCCCATTTCAATATTGCCGAAAGGGCCCTTGCCCATCATCATCGGCAATGTGTTTTGGGGACCCGACATGTGATTCACATGGTCGGCATGCGCCGCCATTCCGGTCTCGCCCATGGCCATATAACCCGGAATCATTTTGCGAATTCTTTCCTCCAGCCCTTTCTGGTTGACGCCAAGTGTGTTGGGGATATCATGCCCCATCGGGTTCATGGTGTGATGGGATTTGTGGCAGTGAAAGGCCCAGTCTCCCGGCGCATCGGCGATGAACTCCACATCGCGGGTTGAGCCCACCGGCACCAGTACGGTGGTCTCCGGCCAGTGCCCGGCTTCCGGGATTTTGCCTCCATCGGTGGCGGTAACCCGGAACGCATGCCCGTGGATATGGATGGGGTGTTCATCCATGCTGAGATTGGCAATCCGGATGCGCACCCGATCCCCGGTTTTGACCACCAGGTGATCGATGGCGGGGAACACCTTACTGTTGAAGCTGAAAATGTTGAAATCCAGCATCACAGCCGGATCCGGGCGATAGGTGCCCGGATGGATGGCCCACTCGTGCAGCATGATGGCAAAATCCCGATCGATTCGCGGACGCTCCGGCTTTCTGGGGTGTATGATGAAAAACCCCATCATGCCGACGGCCAGTTGAACCATTTCATCGGCGTGGGGATGATACATAAAAGTTCCGTGCTGGCGCAAAGTAAATTCATAAACATAGGTCTCGCCGGGTTTGATATGAGGCTGGTTGAGGCCGCCGACGCCGTCCATGCCGTTGGGCAGAAAAATGCCATGCCAATGAATAGTGGTGTGTTCGGGCAGCCTGTTTGTGACCAATATGCGCATCCGATCCCCCTCTACGGCCTCGATGGTCGGACCGGGTGTCTGACCGTTATAGCCCCAGCATTTGACCTTCATGTCCGGCGCAAACTCACGTTCAACCGGTTCGGCAATCAAATGAAATTCCTTGACACCATTTTTCATTTCATAGTGCAAGGTACTGCCGTTGGGTGTCACCACCGGGGTGAAATGTGCCCGGCTTTTTTGCATGGAAGATTGCTCGGTATGCGTGTGGGCCTGATCTATTTGGGAAGCCGCTTCGGCCTTCTTCAGCAGTGCACCCCCGGCAACCGAGGCCAGCGCAGAAAAGAGGATTTGACGTCTTGTCAGCATAATTATTTACTCCCTATTCGGTTAGTTCATTTTATTTTCATGAATATCGTGTTTATTAATTGTACTGGATTCGATTTGATCTGGGCGAGGAATACGTTTGCTCTGCACCTGGGCCGGAAAGCGACCGCCCAGAGATCTTTGCATTTCAGCCCGGATAATCCAGTAATTTTTGACCGCTTCAAGATATTTTTGATAGGCTTCAAACTCCTGCTGCTTGGCCGTAAGCAAATCAAAAGCACCCGTAAGCATATAGTTATAATTTTTAAGCGTCAGCGCGACAATTTGTTCCCTGAGCGGCAAAACGCTACCAAGGTAATGATCGATTAAATTACGCTGCATGACCAGATGATTTCTCAAGGAACGCACTTCGGAGCGAATATCTATGGCCTGGGCCGTTAGCCTTTTCTGGCTGCGACGGAGCCGGGCCTCCAGCCGGGCGATGTCCGCCTGGCGCTGATTAAATAGGGGCAGCTCGATAGCCAGTGATGGCCCGGTGACCCACGTCCGGTCCGTTTCACGCTCCGTGCTGATCCCCACCTCAATTTGTCCAACCCAGCGCCAGTCTATGGTTATCCCCAAAGCCTGAGCCATGGCTTCTACCCCTTTTTTTTCAGCAGCCAGATCAAGCCGGTTCTCAATGGCCAGCGATTCCAGGCGTTCCAGCGCAATTTCATCGGCCGGGATATCCGGTAACTGCTCGGGTAGACGCCAATCGGTTTGATGCCCCCAGAGGCCCATTAGGCGTGTGAGTTGCTCGCGTGCATCGAATAACGCCACCTCGCTGTTTGCCAGCTCCAGCCGCATCTGTTGAAAGTGTGCATTTTCGGTAGCCAGTTCAAGATCGCTGATATTGCCGGCAGAATGCAGGCGTTTTGCCAGTTCGAAAGAATTCCCGGCAGCAGAGCTTATTTCGTTTCTCATATTCTGGATCTGTTTGGCACCGGCGGCAGAGAAATACGACTTTTGGACATCCGCGGCCAATTGAATCACCTTGTCGGCCACATGCAGTTTAACCTGCTCAAAGCGGATGGCGGAAAGTTCTTTGCGGGCCGGCAGCATCAGGAGATTTAAAAAATTCTGCGTAATTCCGAGTTCATAATTGGTGGATTCCTCGGATTTATTGGGAAAGCGCACCTGGCCGAAAAGCACGGGGTTCTCGAGCAAACCGGCCTCGACGACATCCGCCTGGGTAACCCCAAGCGCTTCGTAAACAGCCTGTAGGCCGGGGTTGTTGAGCAGCGCAATTTGAACTGCCGCTTCAGGCGTCAGCTCATTTTTAAGCAGCTCCGCTATGGCCTTTTCAACTTCGCGGTCGGCTTCGGTTTCCTGATTCCAGTGGAGATCGTAATCGACTCGCCGGTCGACCAGATCTTTGACATCACTAAAACCGGCCTCTTTTGGCACCTGGGCACATCCGGCAATCGTCAGGACCAGAATTGAGATAAATCCGATGAGTCGAATACTAAAAATCATTGATTATGCTCCTTGTTTTGATGTTCAGAATTTTGCCCGTCAGAGGCGTGAGATGGCGGGTGATCGTGGCCCGTTTTGTCCATTTCGGAACTCATTTGATGCTGATGTGCAGGTTGGTGTTTTTGATGAATCATTGACGAACTGTTGTCCGCTTCAGTTGCGGCCACCGGGACATTATTTTGAAATGGATTCGGCGGCGGCGCGAAGGCAGTTTCCGGGGCATGTGGATTTGCCGGGTGATCGGCCGGCAAATCGACTCTGACTGGTTCACTTGCACAAGCAATTATGAAAAATGACATTAATAGAATTAAAAAAATTCCAAATGCACTACGCTTTCGTTTCTTCATCGTTAAAACCCCTCTTCTTTTAAAAAATAAAACAAGCAATGATTGCTTGTTGATTTTTTTCGCACTTCTGAGATATCCGGTTAAGGCCCCGCGTAATTTCTTCGCACCCCGTGCATCTCCCGGAATGCCCTGACCGACACAATCACGAAGACCACTCCAAAAAGCCCGCCACCGGGTATGTAGAGCCAGAAGAATGCCGGTGAAATATAGGCTTTCAGCCATACGGCGGCGATATCCAGCAAAACACCGATAAACGGAAGAATAATCAGCCAGGTTTTTGCTTTGATGCTGATATTTAAAAAAAGGGCTATGGCGCCCATAAATATGAAAATCATGTTCATGCCGAAAAGATGGATGTGGGTCCATTTTAGCGCCCACACGAATTGTTCGGTTTTGAACAGGGGCTGCTTCACAGGCGCTACAGGCTGGACGGATTCTTTGGCGAAAAGATCCCCCCGGTCGGATGGGGCCCGATCACTCTGTTTTGAACCCCGCTCGTCGGACCTTTCCGAATTTTCGAGCTGTCCTGAAGGTTCACCCGAAAAAAATGTGGGAATGACGTCATGAACGATGACTTGGCCTATCGCACCGGCCAGGGCAATAGCCATCGTCAAGATAATAATGCTGACCAATGCTTTTGCAGGCATTGGCAGGCAGGCCAGTGTGGGCAATTTTTCATTTCTACTTTGAACATTATTTGGTCCCATGGTGATCCTCCTGATCCAATAAAACGAAAACAGCCGCAGAAAAAATTTTCTGCCAGCCCAAAAACTCTATATCGATCTATTCTCCGCTAAAATTGGACCCGGAATACTTGCCGCTGGAATCAAAGAAAATGTAGACGGTTTTCGGATCACCACCCGCGCGATGAAAGGACACCACCGTTTCGTTTTTGTCGCCCTCTCCGCGCTTGAATACATCAACCTGGGAAAGCCTATTTTCCCAATTTTGATCCAATTTTCCCTTTCCGATAAGTTGATCATATAGATCGGTAGCCTTTTTTAATGCCTGCAGGTTTGTAAATTCTCCTGGCGCATGTTTGCCCCCATGGCTGAACGCCAGTGAAGTCGAAATTAAAAAAGCAATGGCCAAGAAACCAATTGCGATATAGTATTTTAGGTTATCTTTATTTTTAGAAAGCATAACCGCTCCTTTCTTTAGTAATCACCAAGTTAATCAATACCGTTCATAAAGCGCATTCTGAGCTGATTGCTCGTTGATCTGATGATATACGATCTACATCGTTAAACTAATCAGCAAACAGGTTAAGTAAAGCGTATCGAAACATAGACGTATTGAATTATATCTAATTTCTTTATTTTTCTAAGAGTTGTTCGTGTTCAATCAGATTTAATTTCAGGCGCTCCTGTAACGGAAGAACAGAAAGGTGCGAAAAATATTCCCACCTTTAAGATAAGGTCAGAACAGATCGATAGTTGAAACGCAACGAATCACGCCGTTCCCTAATTTTGCGTTATTTTTTTTTATGGATTTAATCTGCGGATATTGTTTGATCTGCGGATCGCTTTGAGCCTTGACCTGACCAGCACTATTTTTATCTGAATAATGTAATGATTACCGCCAGATCGTAAGGCGGGCGCGCAAGCACCCGCCGTTTGATGGTCATTGAGCGGTGGTAATCGAGGTGACGGCCGTACCCAGCAGGGTGCCGTCGCCGCGGATATGATAATAATCTACCGCTGCTGTTCGGATGCCTGACCAGGGCATGGTCAGCAGGATGTCGTAGCGTTCGCCGGGTGCAATCATTAGCGATCGGGTGCGGAAGGTTTGCGCCAGCGGCCGACCGTCCGATGCGATGACTCTAAACCGCAACCACCCCAGCCGCACCCGTGCCAGCTGGTAGCCGACATTGTTTAAGCGGATCAATACCTTCTGCCGCGGGCCGGCCGCGATCGCCGTTGCGGGATCCGTCAGGGTGTCGTCGCCGTCGCGGCCGTTGATCATGAAGTAGTCCGGACGGTGGCGCGCCGTACGGGAACCGCTGACCATTGCGCCCATACCGCCTCCCATACCGGAATGCCACGAGCTGTCAAAGGTGTGCAATTGCCAGATGTATTCCTTATCAAATCTGGGGCCGCCAGCCCAGGCGCGGTCGATGCGGCCGTTCGGGGGACGGATAATCACCGTGCCGTACATGCCCATCTCGAAGTGCAAAACCGTATCGACATGGCAGTGATACGCGTAAGTTCCGGCATGGGGTGCGGTAAACGTATAGGTGAACGGAGAGCCCAGGTTGGTATAACCGCTGACACGGCCGAAATTCATCATCCCGCCGCCTCGCATGCGCGCGACGTAGCCCGAGGTGCTGGGCACTCCGTCATTGGCCTGATCCACATCCAGCCCGTGAAAGTGGATCGTGTGAGGCATAGCGGACCTCAGCGTTACCCGCATGGTATCCCCCTGGATACCCTCGATGACCGGGCTGGGAACGGTGCGGTCACTGTTGAAACCGCTGCCGAAAAACCATGTGGGGATGGTGGTCCCGTCGGCCATGGTCTGTGTGCCGTCCATGAATGCATTCAGGGATGCCCTGTTGGGGCCCAGGTAGCTGAAGGTACGATTTCCGTCGGTATCGGCAGCACTGACATCCGGTTGCATCTGTATCTGATCATTGGTTTCGTTAGACATTCTCATTTTCAAACTCCCTCCTGGTTGGTCATGAATCCGATCGCTCCTGCGCCTTGAATCCCCGGCTTCATTGGGCACGCATCACAACCAGGGCACCGCCGTAAGGATTGAGATAGGTGCCGTTGGCGGTGACGCCCGGCACGAAGTGGGTATGCAGCGGGTAGACTCCCGGTTGAGCAGCGTTAAGAATTAGATCCACGCATTCCCCGACATCGACGACCACCGTGTCCTTTTCGATAACGGATGTTTCGGGTATAGCGTCGCGGCTGGCGACGTCGACGTGATATCCGTGAAAATGCTGCGGGCTGGTGATAAGGCCGGTGTTGATGAAGCGGATGGCCACATCCTCGCCCACGCGCATCGCCACCAGGGTGTCGTCATCTGCGGTCGTTTGCGGATAGCTCAGCCCGTTGACGAAAAAGTAATTGGGCTCGTAATCGGCCATATCATAACGCTGTCGATTGTAAACCGCCGCGTTGAGACGGTCATCCAGCTCGTTTAACACCAGGGTGTACTGGCGGTCAAAACCCGGACCGCCGCTGTAAAGCGTTTGCGAGCCGTCTGCCGGCATGACAACCAGCGGCCCGGACAGCCCCATGGCGCGGCCGATTTTCCCTCTGAAGCTATCGTAGTACATGTAGCTCCCGGCGGCAGGAGCTGTGAAGCTGTAAGTGTGGGAACCCCCTGGACTTACGGCTGCCGAATTATCCAAAACTCCCGGAATAATAAAGTTGATGCGGCGGTACAGGTTGTTGACAACGGTAACGTTTACCCAATCGCCCTCCCGTACGAGCAGCCCGGAAGTCAGCTCCCCGGGACCGGCGCCGTCGGGATCGTTGAACTGCCACACGTAAATATCCGTACCATCGATCATGGTCTTAAAACCGTCCTCAGCAACCAGGGTAAAGTTCAGCGCGGCTGCCGGCGATTTTCGCGGCGCCATGAACGTCAGCCCCGATAGGGTAAAAGCCACTGCGCCTGTAAGGCCGGCCTTTAAAAATTCACGTCTTTTCATTTATTGCCCTCCTTATCCTTTTTACGGGTCGGGCCCAATTTGCAAATTATTTTAAAGGAATTAAAACCCGGACAGGGTATAGTTAATGAGCAAACCCAATGCCAGCATTTAAAGGTAATCGGCAATTATTTTTAACTATACGGTTTAAAAAGATTTTTTGCCTTTTTTGATTAAACTACCAACGGTATGCAAAATCGACTTGCTACCAGAGATGTTGTGGTTATTGTAAGATAAGGCCTTGCGCTTAATGTTGCCAGGCACTTTTTAAACATTGCACCTGTTTTCTTTGAAAAAGATCAAAAGAAGAAGGGGTGAAAAGTTGACCATGACACAAACAGGTTCAAAAAAAGAGGTAATCGATCCGGTGTGCGGCATGTCCGTGAATTCCGAGACGACTAAAATAATAGCGACCGTTGATGGCGAACATTATTATTTCTGCGCCGAGGGTTGCCGTAAAGCGTTTGTGAAGAATCCTAAAAAGTTTTTAGAACCGCAATGCGACAAACCCAAAGGTTTGTGGGGTCGCTATATGGCGCGGCTTCAAAAAGCGACCGGGGGAAACCCGATGAAATGCCATTAATCCCGTCGTATCGGGAAAAAACCATCGCTGCCCCCCCGTTGAACATTATGGTTTTCGAGATCAGGCTTTTTCCAGTTTTGCCGAAACGGCACCGCCCATGTCTCTGAGTTTTTCCCAGTCACCCTGGACATTGCCCACCGTTAAAATGGGAACCGCAGCTGTAGGTGCTTCTCCGCTGCTGGCCGGAGTGGGACCGAAAAACAGGCAAAACCATTGATTGGGCGCATGCCAGCCCAGATCACCCACATTCATCACCGTGCCCTTGTCACCGGCATGATCACCCAGATCCACTGTCGGCGGGCCGTAATATTCATCACCCCAGCGGCTGCCGCTCCACTCGAAAGGCAGCGCCTCTGCCGCAGCCTGTCCGGCAGGCGTGTCGTTAAATTCCCCCTTGAGCTCAACATCACCGATTTTAATTTTGATGGGCGTGGGCATAGTCTTCACCCTCCTTTCTGATTTGTGAAACAAACCCTATATCATCTGGCGGCCGATGTAAAGATTACGGATGGCGGTCTTCTGCGGGGCGGATAAGATGGGTTAAAGGCCCATGGGGGCGGCGCAGCGGCTGACAGCGCCGCCTTCCAGGCACAAGAAAATGTTACAAAGACGAGAAACATTGATGAAACGGATCCGTGTTTTGAAAATTACTTGGGGGACACAACACTAGCGTATTAGGTGGTAAATGCCCTTGCCGATCCAAAATAGCCCGAGTCCGTCAAAAAAATAGTCCAGCATGCTGGGGTTACCTGTAAAGACCGAGCCCCCAAATAGCAGGCCGATTCCGATAAGAACCACTCCGGCAATGATATCCCCCACTCCGGACCTGGTTTTTGGCTCAGAATGCGTCTTGATTTCCGGTTCTTGCACCGAATGGGCGACACCACCGACCATTTGAATGCCGGCAGACTGCGGAAGCGGCGGCGGGCCGGGTGTTTCTGCTGCCTGCTGGTCAATATTTTCGATAACTTCTTTGACCTTGCAAATTGCGCCGGCCTTTTTCATCTCATGCTGATATTGCCTGGCCACATCATAATTTACGTTCTTCTTTATCACTGCTGATGGCGATGTGAAAAGGTGTTCGATTTTTTTCGGGTCCACTTTGAATAAAGTGGCCAGATTTGATTTCACCTCCTCGACTTTGCGACCATCGGACACGCTACCCTCAAAAACCAGATTATATTGTTTCATGGTATTTATCCCCTTCAGTTGGTTTGCGGACAGAAATGCAATATGCCCATCTGCCCTATTCCGCTGCTGCTAGATTTGATTTCGACCATATGGGGTAAATACTTAAGGAATTTCTAAATCATTTCAGATAGTTTCAGGAGGATATGCCGTCCTTTTTAGAGAGCGGCAGAGCGGAAATTGCGGCGATGTTTATTGCAAGTTTTGAGCTCTGAGGCCCGCCTGCGGCGGGACTGCGTTGCAGACCTCCGGAAAATGTACTTGCTCATCCCGCCGTTGGCGGGACTGCGCTTTCCCGATCGGCCTGACGCTTGATGCATACCCCAATTTTTTTTAGATCAGATATGTAATCCCGCTTCAGCGGGACCCTTGTACCTGATCTGAGGTTTTGAAACCACTTCTATAAGCCGGCTGCGCCTTGCGACACCGAATCGAAAAATGTAAGGAAATTAAAATGGAAACGATCGAAATCAAAACCATCAAATCCTGGGAACGGGAAGTCATCGAGTATTTTGAGGATCTGGAAATTATCAGCAGCGATTATAATCGCATCATTTTAAGATATCTGGGCAAATTAAACCGCCTGCTTCATGAAGAACGGATTGAGCTGATGGAATACGAAGATCTTAAGAAAACCCTGCTGAACGCCTCCGCAGCGTTGAATGAACTCCCCAAGACCATTCGGGAAATAAAGTAGAATCCAGAGATCAGAAGACAGAAGTCAGAAGTCAGAAGTCAGATAAGGTTTTTGAACTTCCAGTATTTTCATTTTTTTCTGGTTTCTGTCCTCTGTTTTCTGCCCCCTGACACCTATATTCCCTTCTCAATCGGATATACCGGCTCTTCTTTCCTGGGTTTCAGGTGCACAACCAGAATACCCGTTACAATTAAAGCCAGGGCTATCAGCAGCTTGGACGTAATCGGCTCTCCCAGCACAAGACCGCCCAGAGCAACGCCGGCGATCGGCATAATAAATATAAAGGAGTGCAGCGCCACGGCCCCGTATTTCTGAAGCAGGGTGTTCCAGGTTACAAACCCGAAGGCGGCGGTGACCAGGCTCTGGTATAGAACGGCACCGACAATCTTAAAATCCAGTTTGGATATCATGGGCGTGTCCCACAACAGCCCTTCCAGTAAAAAAACGGGTACCGAAAAAACCATGGGATAAAGGATCACCTGAAATGGACTGAAAGCCCCGATGATTCGTTTCAGGTAGATGACGCTGCATGACCAGATAAGGGTAGCTAAAAGGATAATGAGCTCTCCCATCCTGAAATCGGCCGTTACCCCTTTTTTTTCAGCAAACATGAAAACAACCCCGGCAAAACCCAGGAGGATGCCGAAAAATTTTCGCCGACTAATTCGATCCCCGGGTATGAAAAAATGCGCCAAAAACAGAATCCAGAAAGGTAGAAGATTGGCGATCAATGTGCCGCGCGAGGCATTTGATTTGCTGAGCCCCAGATAAAACAAGGATAACTGAGCAGCGAAAAGCGCCGCCAGGACCAGAACCTGGCGAAGCTGGCCTTTTTTGAGTGCAATGGTTTGGCCGGTTACCCGGGCCCACAGGAAAATAGCGAGGGCGGCGATAATGAATCGGATCCCGGCGGTGGTAAAAACACCGATGCCGGTAAAGGTGAACTTGATCGCCACTGTATTGGAACCAAAAATAATGCATAGAAATACCGACAAAGTGCCCGCAAAAAAGGAAAATTCCGGATTATGGATATTTTGTCTTTCCATTGCTCCAAAAAACTTATTTAAGAAGAAGACCGCTAGGCCCTCCGTTTTTGCCAGGCCAAGAATTCACTGGGACGAAGCCGGTAGCGGGCAAAATTTCCCTCGTGTAAAGCGTCTATTTCTTCTTTAGCAATCTTGAGAAAATGCTCGCGATCATCCTCCGCTACCCGATCCTCTACCAAATGGGAAAGGACCTCACCTGCATCAGGGACTTTCCCCTGACCAACCTGCCGAATCGCCTCACCTACACAATCGATCAAAGCTTTCCGATAGCGCAGCCGGAATGCGTCGGGCTCCCCTAAAGCGTGCCGTACTGCATTATAGCGTTGGCACGACCGCTCATATGTCCAGACGAATACGTCTCTCAGAAGCTCAATGCGGTTGAGTTCATAGACCCCCAATAGTCCATTAATATATTGGTCTTCCGGTACATCCAAAAAAGATAGAGGGCACAGGTTGTGTTGAATAAGGGGAATATTGGCAGCCAATCGCGATACCCTTTTATTAACGTCTTCGAACGGTTGAAGATAGGGCAGATGTACTGTGACAAAAAATGCCTGTTCGTATGGATCAGAAATGGCAGCGGCAGTAGACAGGATTTGACTAAAAATTTCATCGATTAATTGCGGTACTGCCAGCGGTTCATAGACAGACTTCCCTATGCTAACAGGGATGGCACGCAATCGTCCCGATGCTTTCGGATTCCCCAGTAAATTATCGGAGAGCAATGCATGAAGATTTAGAATGGTTTGGCGATCAAACCCCATTTCGTCTGCTGCATCCACGAGGAACTCAATCGTCGCTTTGTGATTGAGCACCATTTGGGTCTCGAATGGTGTTTTCCCGGGTGCAGATTCCCCGAACGCAATGAGCCTTTCGGTTTCAAGGAGTGAATAGGTATTTCCTTCCAGACGGCTTGACGCCCAAGAAAGATCAATCAAAAGCCTGCCAAGAATTTGCCGAATATAGGTCCCGGCAGCATAATCGACACCGGTACGTCGGCCAATATCTTTCAGGTGATTACGTATCGCCGGTTGCAGGTACCAGGTTACATCAGGCTCATAACTGTCGATGAATTTTCTTTGGTAACCGACCAGATGACGAGCAGTTAAAGGTCGGGAAATCAGCTTTTCTATCTCTCGTGCATCAGCAGAAACTAAGATCCCATCCCTTGTTTCATCCATCTTGTCAGGTGAAACCAGGGGCAGGTAGCGAGTGGCTCGTCCCGCACCTACAATTTGAATACGTCCCTGCTTTTCAAGCAGGGCCAACCGTCTTTGCAACGTACGGCGATTGAGGGACAAGCCCTGATCTTTAAGGGCTTTCTCGATTTCACCAATTCCCCATCCTTCAGGTCGTGCTACAAACACGGTTTCAATAGGGGATAGGTCTCTGTTTGAAATATATTTTGGCATTTTTTTGTCGCGATATCAGTTTTCGCGACAAAATAACCTTTTATTTGTCGCAAGTCAAGCTTTTATGACATATTATTTGTCACGATAATGTGCTATCCGTTTTGAACGACAAAAACATCTGTTTGCATAGAAGAAAGCTATCAGAATACGCAAATGTTTAAGCTAATCGCAGACTATGGGATATGAAAATATTTAAGATTGCCTGATGATACAGACAAAAGATGTTTGTTACGTATAGAGGCACGAAGTCTATACTATTGGCACTGGTTAAATTTTGTATATTCTTAAATCTACAATACTATATTCGCAACACTCAAAGTGTTGTGTTGATCATATCGTATACCGCGATAAATTCCCAGAGACTAAAAACCAAATAGTGGCAAGGGCAAATAGATACTGTTCTTGTTATCTATTCTGCACTCGTTCACTTTATAATATTTTCTCATTTAAATTGAATCAAGCTATTCAAAAACTCCTGCCCGAAAGGCCTTTAGGTAGTTCATGCAGAAGTTGTCCTGGCCGGCCAGCGCTTCGGCCGCGATGATGTTAGCCATCATCTTCTTGTCCAGCGGGTTGATGATGGCCCCGTCCAGCCCCTTGGCAATGGCCATGGTCATAAAGGTCTGGTTCATGAACTTTCGGGCCGGCAACCCGTAGGAGATGTTGCTTAGAACGCAGGCCGTGTGGATCTACAAAAAGGTGACCACGATCTTTTCGATGGTATTGATAAATTCCACCCCGAATGTGCCGTCTGCCGACAGCGGCTGCACCAAGGGGTCCACGAAGATGTTCTCCATCAAACAAATCGGATCCGGCATCAAGACCGCTGAGACGCGGGGCCTCGGAATCGCTGTGACGTTCCAGGCCTGTTTGCAGCTCGAAAACGATGGCAGAGTTGTTCTTTCACAGGCTTGAGACGATGTGGCGGTCTCTTCGAATCCGCATTGAGGCCCTTACTTTTTGCTGAGTTTCTATTTTATTGCATAAGTTAGCGAAAACCAATCACCGCATTAAGCCACTCTCTCTATAATAATCCTCCGCGCCGGGATGTAGCGGCGCCGTTAGACCCTCGCTAATCATTATCAAGGGGTCGAGGTCTCTAAACGCCGGATGCAATTTTTTGAAGTTGTTTAAATCGTCGAATACAGATTTTACCACATAGTATACCACTGAGCTCGAAACATCGGCGGAAGTCACTAATGTGAAAGTGTTTGGATAAAAGGAGAAAACAGAACGTAAATCATAGAAAGGACCCCTATTCGAAAAAGGTGCTCTTCCAGTATAGGCACGGGCTTGATCATCAGATCTTACAATTGCAAATTCAGATAAACCGTCTCGGATAGCGCTGATGTTGGGCAATGGACCTGCCGAACTTTCAACACGGCATCGGAACCCATGAACTTTTCGAATTTTGTTAAACAATCTGCAGACAGCACCTCCGAAAGGGTACTCAATACCTGTGACACTGCCTGTGTAAATAGTAATTATACTTGGGTCTTGGGCCCAGCCGCTAATAGGTCCTTGTTTAACAGATAAATCGGCGCCCCAAGGATCATCCGCTTTACCGGCCAAGAGGCCAACCGTTGCACCTTCAAGCCGAATCCACCGATTACAATTTTGAGGATAAGAAAAACGTTTCTTGTAGAGCTCACCTCTAGCAAGGAAATCTTTATGGAACATTATTGAACTGACAAAGGATGAGCCGTTCGGTGCTTGGCAGCGAATTTCAAGCTGAACCCATGAAATATCATAAGGGGCAGATAACCTTCTTGCATCAACATAAGCTTCGAAACCATTCCCTACAGGGTTGGCTGATACTGATACTTTCTTACCTGATGCTCCCCAAGCAAATCCTGATAGGGTGGCAAATGTTATCACAACCAGGAACCCACAAAACACTATCTTCGCTGAAAGCCGGCTACTGCAATGGCATACCAATCTTTGTAAAGGCATCATTTTTCATCCTTTCACCAAGTCTCTTAAAGATTACATTAGATCAGTGCTTTGCCTAATTCAGATTTTTAGCTTCGTCCTGGTCTAAAACCTCATCAACGATATCTGGAGTTATAGGAGGGGGCTTATCCACACTCAGATGGAGCCGGATTTTCTGGATCTGCTCTTTTTTGTACTCTGTGTCTGCACCGACAACTAGAAACTGGGGGGCATCAACGTTCGCACTAGCTTTGGCTCCCTGCGCAACAACAAAGCTCAGCTCTATATCAAACGTTTCTACTTGGAAAAGTGCTTCTTCTTCGTTCGCGACGAGCGTATCTTGGGTAGCAACAAGTTCTGCGCGAACCGCACGAATGATTTCTTTTATCCCGTATTGATAGGTTTCGCCGCCTGACACATTTCCTTTTATAGACCTTGGAGGTTCGATCAGCTCAATAGCACGAGGAAGAAAGAAGTGACCAATAAGTATTACCGCAATCGCAGTGGCTATGACCATCGCGGTCCAGGAAGCTGCTTTGGCAAAGTATCGTTTTGCATGTGATTTGATGTCGGAAGCATCCATAATCATCGGCATTTAATTATTGTAATGTTCTGATAATTTTAAAACACATCCAATTGTCAGGGAGCAAGCACACCCTGTAACTCCGGGTAAAAAACAAATAGAAAGCTTTGAGTCATCTTGTAAGAAAAGGGTTTTCAGCCAACCCAGATTCACTCTTTATCGATGTCAATAAGGTTCTCCCATGTTTCGCGGTCGGAATCTTCGAAGAACCACGCATACGCTACTCTGATGCTGTCTGTACCGCACCCGGTATTGTCGGACTTCACCTCCCAGCCGTGGAGGCGAATACGATAAAAGTAATCACCTGTTGAGTTGTAAGTAAAGACACGCTCTTTTTCATCAACCGATGACCAACTCGATCTCACGGTGGTCCAGTCTGAACCGTTATGTGACCGCTGTAAGTACAGGTCGACGTCATCCATGTCGCCGCTTTCGTGACCGTTTCGATCGAACCAAAACACCACAGCCTTCAACACATCAACATCGTCAGGGATTTTATTGCCATCGTTGAGGTTGATGTAAACATATTCGTGATTGTTCACGCAGGTCGTGCCGCAGGTCCATTGGTATTGGGCATCGAGACCATCGTCATCGAACTTACGCATCTTTAGACGACCTGCTCCCCACAGGTTGTCATACCCGGACCACAACTTCGACCCGGATTGCCCTTGCCTGTCGCCCATCAAAAGCATATTGGCTGTCAAACGAAGTGGGTCATCAATCGAACTGCTATGGTTTGTTTTGTGCCAGTCGATGAAATCAACAGCGGCTCCGGCTACTGTCGGTGCTGCAAAACTAGTTCCCTGATTACTGTTGTAACCCCCGGTGCGATCCGGCATTAGGTGGCGCCAGCCGTGAGCGGTTATGTCGATGATAGTTCGCAAACCTTCATAATCCACCGATACAGAATCAGGTATTCCTCCACGCGAAGAGCTAACTTTGATATCAGCAGTTCTCACGTCGTCCACGTTTCCCGTATTGTTGTTGCCATGCGCGCCTACGACGAATGATCCCAAGGCAGAACCGGGCGCCCTTACCCTGCAGTCTAACTTGCTGTCGTGACCGTCGTTTCCGGCAGCGCTAAACACAACCGTGCCAGCTTCGAACAAGTCATTGACCTCTCGAGAGAGGGTATCTTTGCCCCAGCATTTTTTGTCTCCGTCGTTGTCCGTGATCGACATATTAAGTACCGGAATTGAGTAGTTCGCCACATCGCTTAGTCCATCTAATATGTCCGAGTCGTCAGGAACATACCACATATAGATCGAAGCCTCACGGCCGTATCCGGACCGATCAACTCGATCTGAAGAACTCGCAAAGTTGCTGTCCTGTCCGTCGACCAGGTCACCTGCCAGAAGCCCCGCCACCATGGTCGAATGGTCGCAATTGCTACGAGATAGACCGCCGCCTGGGTTGCATGGCGGCCCGAAGTTCGAAACGCTCGAGCAGGGAGGATTATTATCTTGATCACAAAACCGCATAAGCGCTATGCGCGAGCCGCCCGAATTGCTGTCGTTGAAGGCCACGTGGTTAACGTTGAAGGGCAAATCTTCGATTACTCCGGCTCTAACTCTCAGCGACTCGCCCATAGAGATTGCGTAAGAACCGTCGTAATTATTGTCGACGAACTGCTTAAGTTGCGAACCGGCAATTATTTCTCTCCCACGGATGGCATTTTGTTGCAGCGGATGAATGGCGTCCATTCGAACGACCCTTGGCAATCCGGCGACGGGATGCAGGTGCTCGGGTTTGACCTGCAAGGTCATGCAAAAAGTCGCTTTGCAGCGAGATACTACTTTCACACCGATCTGCTTCAGACTCAACTCAAGTGATTCCTGCTCGCGTCTCACTAGCAGGGAATGGCCAGCGGCGATCCGCGCGCGAACTGTGTCACTCTCGCGGTTGGTTTTGACTAGTCCATGAGCAACTGCCTGCTCGAACTTGTAGTAGGGCGGCACATAGTCAGACGGTCGGGCCAGCGCAATGAAAATCTTGCGTTCGTCATCTTTTCCTGCGGTAGCTGCCCAATCAGACAAGTCCTTTGCAATCACGGGCGCTACGTACGGAGGAGGTGCGGGCGTTTTTCCAGCGGCGATGATCTCACGGCGCTCGGCCGGTGTGTCCTTCGAGGTATCAAGAACACGCACGCCACAGAACTTCACGGGTGCAGCCCTCTCTGCAGAGGACGTGATCTCATCGGTGACAACGTATACCTTGTTTGGAGAAGGGCCCTTTGTTCCGTAAAGCATAACCTTGCCGTCGATGACAGCACCCATCATTGGGTGTACGTATGACTCAGGCTGGTTGGAAATTTGGACCTCGTGAGCTATGGGTGCCTCACCTAAGGTGGCTTTTGCAGATCGAGACACATAATGACAACCACTAATGATTACTAAAGTGACAAGTAAAACATAGCCGCCAATTATGTGTTTCATTATTCCGCCATAGTGTTGTATTGTTGTCCAAATAAGAAATTGTATATTCGAATATTCAGCAATAATGGATGCTCGAAAGCAGCAACCTCGAGGTCATCAATACTTTTTCGTATAATATTTAAGATTTACAGGAGACACAGAAGAGCACAGAAAGCGCTACCAGATCCGCTTAAGATCATTTGATTTTCTTCAACAAAAGCAGAATGAGTTCTACAATCAAAGTGGATTGTCTTCACTAAAACAAATAGAACGCGAATTTTCAAGAAAAAAATCCAATATCCTAAAAAAACTCCTCACATGTGATGGGGACATAGTTCTTAATTACGGAGCATAAAGCGGCTAAGTCGTGCAACATTAATTCTTATCTCGATTTTGCAGCAAAACACCAGAAATTCATCTGAAACAGTGAAAAATGAATTTACATTGAATTTACCAAATATGCTGTTTTGTTAAATTTTGAGGCACAGCTATTGTAGATCGTGCCAAAAATCCATTGATAAATGTTTCCAGTTGTAACCAGATTGTACCACATGATTACCTAAATGACAGGTTACTGCTATGTACCGCGTGTATAAAAATGCATTCCATCAGCTGCTATATTAATAACGTATCGGTATCCAAATTGTATTAGAAAAGTATGTATTACGAATTGCGAAAGACACAAAATCGCTGAAGTTTGTATTTCGGCTATGATGGTTAAATCTTGAAGACTTGAAAATTTGTTAGATGTAATGACGCAATATGAAATCTTGGGATTTTGTGAATTGGATTTAAATCGGTGAAAATTTTACCGACCCAAAAAAAAGCACTTTGAATAATCCTAATTTCTTTTCCCACTCTAGATGACCTTCATTTCTTTGCCTACTTTGCTGAAGGCACCAATGGCCGTATCGAGTTCTGTCATCGAAAGTGCGGCTGAAATTTGTACCCGGATGCGGGCCTTGTCCTTGGGAACCACCGGATAGGAAAAAGCGATCACATAGACGCCCTCTGCCAGCATGCGGTCGGCCATTTCCACGGCGACTTTGGCATCGCCCAGCATGATCGGCACAATGGGATGATCGCCCGGATTTATCTTAAAGCCGGCCGCGGTCATTCCCTCGCGAAAATAGGTGGTGTTGCGTTCCAGGCGATCGCGCAACTCCGTGGACGCGCTCAGGGTTTCCAGAGCCTTGAATACGGCCGCGGCGACGCCGGGGGCCAGGGTGTTGGAGAAGAGATAGGGACGTGAGCGCTGCCGCAGAATATCGATGATTTCCCTGCGCCCGCTGGTAAACCCGCCGGAGGCCCCGCCGAGCGCTTTGCCAAAGGTGGAAGTAATGATATCCACGCGGTCCATTACGCCGTGAACTTCGGGGGTGCCCCTGCCGGTTTTTCCGATAAAACCGGTGGAGTGGGAATCGTCCACCATAACCAGCGCATCATAGCGCTCCGCAAGGTCACAGATGCCTTTCAGATTGGCCACGATACCATCCATTGAAAAGGAGCCGTCGGTGGCAACTAGGCGGAAGCGGGCGTCCCGGGCTTCATTCAGCTTTGCTTCCAGGTCGGACATGTCGTTATTCTTATAGCGGTATCGGCGGGCTTTGCAGAGCCGGATGCCATCGATGATGCTGGCGTGGTTCAATTCGTCGGAGATAACCGCATCCTCGGGACCCAGCAGGGTTTCAAAAAGACCGGCATTGGCATCAAAGCAGGAAGAATAAAGAATCGTGTCGTCGGTGCCCAGAAACTCAGACACCTTTTGCTCAAGCTGTTTGTGCAGTTCCTGGGTGCCGCAGATAAAGCGCACCGAAGACAGGCCGTATCCCCACTGCTCCAGACCTTCCTTGGAGGCATCGACCAGTTCCTGGGTGCCGGCCAGGCCTAAATAGTTATTGGCACAAAGGTTGATCACCTGGCTGCCGTCGGCCAGTTTTACCCTGGCTCCCTGGCGGCCGGAGATAATCCGCTCGTCCTTGAAAAGGCCGCTGCTGCGAATCTGCTCCAGTTCATTGATCAGGTGCTCCTTAATTTTACCGTACATCTGGTGCTCCTTTCAAACGATTTTGCTATATAACCCGGCTCATCATTTCATATTTCATTCAGAGGCTAAACGGGTAAGTGCCTAAAGTGAGCTAAAGTGAACTAAAATGCCTAAAGTTAAGGTGTCGCTCCCGCTCTATCTTTTGATGTGGTCTAATTTGAACGGACACTTTGCTAAACCTAACAAATATGATAGCGAGGTGTCCCATGAACCCAAAACGAATCAGACCACACTACA
>WOR8_10000322_pt1 | contig 49272 bp, 37 predicted proteins | sample DeeMarSeWOR38_10_FD_19890 | JGI IMG/M metagenome (IMG submission 19890)
ATCCTCAGGGTCAGAAGAAACTCCATATATATTTAAATGCTGAATTTTTTTTTTTAAGTTAAAAATAACCGCTTCCTGGATTGCAGCATCACCAAGATTTCCGCTGCCCCATGGCCCATATATACCAATATTTAATTTTTTTGATCTTTTCATAATATCAACAGCATTGGGGCAAAAATAAATTTTCGTTGAATCATGACACTTCTTTTATGAGATTGTAATTTTCCAATATCAATGCGGTTTCGTAGATGAGAGGAAAATCTATGTTAGATTTTTCACTGATAGTCGACAGAGAATGATGCCCGTCACTCATATTTAAAATCCATAACATGGCCATTTCCTTTGTTCTTGCACCCTGGTGGCCACCGATTGCGCTGTATAGTCCCCGTTTGCCTAATTGCGGTTCACATTTCGGATTGGTGTTGATAAAATATTTGTTCGATTCGATGGCATGAATTACCCGCAGGCATAAATTCAAACTCTCTAAAAGCTTGCCGGCTTTGATAAAATCCAGATTATCTGCGGAGGTATGATATTCCTTGAATGTCCCGTGCGCAGAGCGGCTCAGACTTCCCACAGGAAGATTGAAACCCGGTGAACAGAATTGCCGCTCATCATACCCATAGGGATAAAAATCGACTATGTTAAATTCAGGTTGGGTCTGCTTTAAAATCAGATTTACCATTCTGTCTATTTCCGAATCACCACGGCGGCTTTTTTTATAGGTAAAATCCCCTAAATCCCCCAAACATGAAAGAATCAAACCAGCACGAATATTTTGTACTTTATCTTCATTTTTTGCCAACCAGGTGATTGAGCCGATAGTTCCTGGTATAAAAATAAAACGATAAGAATATTTTAACTGAATTTTCGTCATAGTCTGCGCCAAAAATGTCATGACCGCTATTCCGGATAAATTGTCATTGCACAGTGAGGGATGACATATATGAGCGGAGAATAAAACTTCTTCCTTGCTTTTACCCGGAATATAGAATTCACCATAAGTAAGTGATCCATCCTTAAGTGTCGAATCGATAAATACCTGATACTCCTGATCTTTTAATTCCAGAAACTGGCGGTGGGTCATACAAAAACCCCAATTTTCCGCATAGTAAGAAGTCTTGTAGGGGATCCAATCGGGAAATTGGGGAAGAGTATACAGATGCGGTTTTAGTTCTGTCAGGTGTAATCTTTTATTGATTGGTGTGCTGTAGTTAAGAATGTGTAAATTCGAGTTACTAAAATCGATAATTTTTTCCCCCGAAAGATCTTTGATCCAGGCATCTGTGATATTCCACTCTTTGGGAATCGTCCAGTCGAAAACTGTGGTCCCGGTGGGTACCTCAGTTGTTTGAATCGGAATGAATTTATTAAGCTCGTTTAGGGTTGAACGAACGCCCTTACCGGTAATACTCCGGCATATGGGATATAATGTTTCGATGAGCCTGAACATCATATTCCCGGTTTGTTCTTTCTTTAAATCAGAAAGTATTATTTCTAACTGCATTATAACAATAAACTTTCGCTAAAATCAGGCAAATTTTTATCTTTTGAGCTCATGACACTGGGTTCTACCGGCCAATCAATTCCCAACCGCCGATCATTCCAGCGAAATCCTCTTGCACTGCCAGGTGCATAAAACTCGGAGATGAGATAAAATACCTCTGAATTGTCTTCCAACGTAACAAATCCATGGGCAAATTTTTTAGGGATATACAACATCGTTCGGTTTTGCGCCGTCAGTTTGATCCCAAAAAATTTCAGATAGGTTTTCGATTCTTTTCTTAAATCAACGATGACATCATAGATACTGCCGGCGGTGCAACGTACAATTTTGATTTCTTCGTCCGGATAAACCTGAAAATGCATACCCCTTAAAGTACCCTTTTTAAAGTTAAATGACAGGCTGAACTGCGCGAGATCAGTGTTCAAATTATTTTTTTCGAATTCTTCTCTGCACCAGGTTCTGGCAAAAAATCCTCGCTCATCGATATTTTTTTCGATCTCAATGACATACGCCCCCGCTAAGGGGGTTTCCTTAAAAATCATCGATAATTTTTACCTCTGGTATCGGTATGACAAATTTTCCACCCCAATTCCGAATGTGGTTCATTTGTCGCATGATTTCATCTTTAAAGTTCCAGGGCAGGATTATTACATAATCCGGTTTTTCCTGATCGATTTTTTCCGGTGAAAAAATAGGAATATGACTACCGGGCAAATATTTTCCTTGTTTATAGGGATTGCGATCAACGGTGAAATCAATAAAATCAGTCATAATCCCACAGTAATTCAAAAGGGTGTTGCCCTTGCCCGGTGCTCCGTATCCGGCTATTTTATTATTGTCACGTTTAGCCTTTATCAAAAATTCAAGAAGTTTCCTTTTAGTCTCCTTTACATTTTCATGAAATTCCAGATAAGTTGCTATATCCAGGTATCCCTTCTCTTTTTCCCGCTCTAGCATATCCGTTACGTGATTTGAGATCTCTTTTGTCTGATCTTGTCTATGACAAGCATAAATTCTTAAAGAACCCCCATGGGTGGGGATTTCCTCCACATCAAACAGCGTCAGTTCGTGGTACTTAAATATTTCATTTACCGAGTAAAAGGAAAAATAACAGAAATGTTCGTGGTAAATGGTATCAAACTGGTTTTCTTCCTTCAGATGCATTAGATGCGGAAACTCAATAGTGATCACACCCGTTGTGTTGAGAAGTAATTTTAAGCCCTTGACAAAACTATTCAGATTGGGTACCTGCGCCAACACGTTATTGCCTGCGATCAGATCAGCTTTACCATATTTGTTAATGATTCCAGGGGCGGTTTCATGGTTAAAAAATATAACCTCTGTGGGAATTCCATTTTCGATGGCAACTTTTGCGACATTTCTGGCCGGTTCGATCCCCAAGACCGGGATTCCTTTTGCGACAAAGTATTGTAATAAGTAGCCGTCATTGGAAGCTACCTCAACCACCTTACTCTTATCAGAAAGTTGAAATCGTTCTATCATAAGTTCTGAATAACGCTTTACATGTGCCAGCCAATCGTCGGAATAAGATGAGAAATAAGCGTATTCGGTAAAAATCTCCTCCGGTGATATATACTCATCCAGCTGCACCAGAAAACAGTTGGGACAAACGTAAGCCTTCAGCGGATAAAAGGGCTCCATACTGTTATTTTTTTCCGGTGGTACATAACTTTCACAGGGAGGATGCATACCTAAATCAGCAAATACATAATCTGTCTTGGAGTCGCAAAATCTGCATTTCAATGACATTGTTAAATAATCCTTTCAAAATTTAGACTCGTTGAGAAACACTAATACACCCAACGCAAACTTTCATCAAGGGCACCGGAGGCGAGTAAATGTTTAATATGTGCAATCCGTTTATATTTGATACCTTCATAATCTTCTGCATTTAATCCTATTTTTTTATAGGAATTATATATCTGCCGGATTCCTGAGGGCACAGTCCAGTTCAATCCGTTTTCAGGAAAAGCATGGTGAAATTTGTCAAAGTTTACTCGATAATTTCTTAAATCCGGGCTGGCATCATTGGCAAAACTTATGACACAGTCTGGCACCACGTTACCCACGAAATCAGCCACCTTCCTGATTTGGTAATTCTCACTGTTGATACCGATATTAAAAGCCTGGTTATGAACCTTTTCCCGCGGTGCCTTCATCAGGGTTAAAAATGCCTTTGAGATGTCCTCAATGTGCACTAGGGGACGCCAGGGTGTGCCGTCGCTTTTCATTAAAATCTTTCCAGTGGTATATGCCCAGGCAGTTAAATTATTCACAACAACATCGAATCGAATACGGGGTGAAACGCCGTAAGCAGTGGCATTGCGAAGATAGGTCGGACTGAAATGATCATCGGCTAAATTTTGCAGTTCCGCCTCTGACTTGACTTTGGATTCAGCATATGTGGTTACCGGATTGAATTGTGCGCTCTCATCCAGTACAGCTTCGCCTGCGGCTCCATACATACTGCACGATGACGCAAACAGAAAACGCTTAACGCCAATTTCCTTTGCTATTTCAGCAATTCTCAGGGTTGCAGAATAATTGATATCCATTGTATGCTGGGAATTTAAATCACCTAACAGATCATTGGACAAAGCAGCCAGATGAATGATGGCATCAAAACCCTGGTTCAGATCCTCTTTTTCCACATCACGTACATCTTTGATTATTTCAGGTATTACCGTCATTCCCGATCCATAAGTGCAGCGGCGATATAGATCGCTGTCCAAACCCACCACGTCATGGCCATCCTTCAGGAAAAGGGGGATAAGAATTGTTCCGATAAATCCTTTGTGACCGGTTACCAATACACGCATATGTTCTTTCTCTCCATAACTTTTATTAATTTAAATTCCGTATTTTACGTACCACGATGAGTTTACCCATTGATATTTTTAAAACTGAAGCTCAGTTTGAATTTACCAAGTTTTATTGATACCAATATAATCGGGATATATGTTAATATTCCGACCGTCACGATCATCATAAAGTTAAAAACAGAATCGGTCTCCTGAAAAAAAGTCTCAGCTAATATGCTGACGATCAGAAACATGATGCCGGCAGCGGCCAGAGGAAAAATTGATGCTTTTAATATGACAATAATTCCAATATTAATTGATTTTTTTAATATAATTGCACTCAAGAAAAAATTTATTATTGAATAAATAATAACAGACAAGGCTATAGCATTTATACCCTGATATATCAGAGAGAAACATAGTATTATAAACACAATAGCGCTGATCATATCACTAAGGGTTTGTTGTCGGTAATTGCCATTTGCAATATTTAAAGTCGATATGATACCTCCAGAAAATCTGAATAAGGCTGAAAAAGCAAGCAGTCTAAGCGGAATTACGGCATCAAGCCAGACCTCACCGAGCAGTGCATGCACAAAATACCTGGAGACCGCAATCAAACCCAAAAGTATTGGTAATGTTAAAACCATTAGCATCTTTACCGCATCAATAAAAAGGGAATGTTGTGTCTCCCGATTTTCCTGTAAACGGCTAAAACTTGAAAAAAACACAGTATTTAAAGGCATGCTGATTCCACGAAATGCCCGTTCGGTGAGTTCAAATGATTTCTCATATACACCCAAATCTCTTACTGGTAAAAATTTTCCAATTACAAAATAATCCACTTTAGATATCAACATGCCTAATTGGGCACGGATGAAACTCCAAAAACCAAAGGAGTAAATTTCTTTCATGCAATGATGATTATATCTAAATGTTGGCAGCCATTTTGCTCTGTACATGTATATGAAACCCCAAATCAATGTGAAAAATAAAGTAGGGTATACAATAGACCAGTAGCTGAAACCATAATAAGCCAGCGCAATGGTAGCCGCGTAATTTACCAAGGATTGAATATACTCGGCAATGGAGATAAATTTATATTCTAAATTTCTTCTCAATATGGCCATCGGTAAATAATGCAAGGAGGTAATCATATAATATATGGACATCCATCTTAAGACTGAATTTAAATTTTCATTTTTAAAAAATGATGCCAAATAATCAGCACTCATAAATGTAGCTATACCCAGAATTAGTGATATTACAAAAGTGATTGTAAAAACCGAATTTATATGTATGGCCTCAATATTTTTGTTCTGCACCAGGGCGTTTGTAAATCCGAGATCAGATAAATTATTGGCGTAATGAATGACAAGATTAGCAAGAGCGATGATACCGAACTCTGCAGGAGATAAAAGTCGCGCCAAAATAATGGCGAGAATAAATACAGTTATCTGCTGCATAATTTGAAAAATCATGCGATATGAAATGGATGAATAAGTTTTGCGAATTATTTCTTCTGACATTGGTTAATTTTTAACAAGAAAAATGAAACCTGTTATACACACTTAAAACAACAGATTCATACAGGTTAATTTATTCTGAATTATTGCTATCGATTTTAATTATCTGTCGGTTAATATTTTGCCAATAGTATTTTTGATAATGATTGTTTAATATGCATTTTCTTTTAATTTCTTTATCAGATTTTTATCCCAATAAACCCAATAAAGGATTTGACAGAAGCCATCTTAATGTTTTACATAAAACAGAAAACGCTTCAACAAACTGTGCAAAAATTTTGTTCTTTACTAAGCAGAATATTTATATATCAAGTACTTATTGAATTATAAATCTTGTGATAGTCTCTTGTGATATTTTTCCAGTCTCTCATTTCAACTATGTTCTTCCTGGCAGAATTAATATACATAAATCGCAAATCAGAATTATTTCTCAAAGATATAATTTTCTCTTTCAAATCAATCAGGTCTCCGCTTTTAAATAGTAAACCTGTGACACCATGGTTAATAAGTTCTCTGAGACCACCTATATCGCTACCAATTACAGGTATCCCTAATGCCATGGCTTCTAATGGTTTTAGGGGTGTTACTAATTCTGTAAGTCTTATACTTTTTCTGGGATAAACAAGTACATCCATTATTGAATAGTAAGAAATTATTTCTGCATGATTAACCTTTCCGATTAATTCAACATTACTCAGCTTATTTGCACGTACCAAGGATTCGATTTTGGGAAATACCGGCCCACTACCGACAAGCAAAAGTTTATAGCTAGGATCTTCTCTTAACATGCTCATGAGATGAATAAGATCATCAATACCTTCATAATGATAAAATGAGCCGATAAAACCTATCACAAATTTGTTACTCAGATCATACTTATTAATCAATTTCATATCTTTTGTCTTTAACAAAGGAAATTTATTTATTTCAATGCCATTAGGAATTATGGTAATTTTATCCTGATCAATACCTCTCTTGATCAAATCATTATTGAGCCCATGGCATATTGTGGTGATATGGTTAACTTTTTTTAATAAACATGTTTCTACAAATTTACTAATACGATATTTTAGAGAATTATATTTAAATGAATCCAGATCCACTGCAGCATCTTCCCAAAAAGCCCTGACTTCATAGATTATAGGCTTTTTAAGACTTTTACTCGCCCACAATGCAGCCAAACCGTTTAGCGAAGGTGAATGTGCATGTATTATATCAAATTTTTTTATGCTACTAAGGTGTATTATTTTGTTTCTTAAATGATAAATCTCAAAAAGTTCATTCAGAAATGGTATAAAAGTTAATTTACTTTTCTGAAACCAAACCCTGTAGTATTCAATACCATCAATTACTTCAAAAGATTTTATATCTTTAGTATTTTCAACATGTTTAATAGAAGTAACTACAAATGGTTTATATCCATGTTCCCGTTGATTGGTAATTATATAGTTACTTCTGAAAGCATAACCGCTGAATAGAGGGATGGAATGATCCAAAACGTGTAAAATATTCACATGTCACCTAATTTACTAATTTGCTATCTTATGATATGATACCAATTCTGAAAAAATGGTATTTATTTTATTAACAGTAACTTCCCAACTTAACGAATTCACAGATTTACTGATTTTTTCTCTATCCCAGTTTTTATTAAGACAAAATTCCAATCCTTTTAGAATGCTTTTGATATCTCTACTTTCTAAAATGTAGCCGTTATCTTCATTAATGATACTACTAAGGTCACCAACATTTGTTGCCAGAACCGGAAGGCCAGAAGCCAAAGCCTCCAAAACAACATTTGGATTTCCTTCACTTTCACTTAAAAGACAAAACAGATCCATTTTATTATAAATATTTACAAGGCAATCATTGGGTATAAAACCAAGATATATCAAACGTATTCCATTAGCCAATATTGAATTGGCTTTTATAAACGAAGAAAGTTCCCCCATACCAACAAAGTATACCCTTATTGCAGGATTATAATTTTCATATCGCTTCAAAGCATCTACTAATAAATGTTGCCCTTTTTGTTTTATTAAATTCCCAACCATTAAAATACGTTTACTGTTTTTCTGTTTGCGGTGTTGGGATAAATGTGGAATATAAGAAAATGATTCTTTATCAACCCCATTTGGAATGACAATCAAATTATTAAGGTCATGATAATAATCGAGAATACATTTCTTTAAGTTGTTAGACACCGTAATTGTTCTAAATGATTTTTTAATTGCCTTTAACATCAGCTTTCTCGGCAGAAGAAATTTAAAAATTACATTTACATCAGTACCTCTCGCAGATAAAATGTATGGTAGTCTATAAAATTTGTTTAGCAGGTAGACAACCACGCCATCGGGGTAGAGGTAATGACCGTCAATAAATTTTAATGTTTTTCTATTTTTTAGAAAGTGGAAGACCAGGATTGTACTTATCAGCATTAAAAATGGCTGGATGATCATCCCGATCTTAGGTATGTTTATATATTTGAAATAGATGACTCTGATATCATCAATTATTTTTTCATGACTGAGTCCAACAAAATGATAATTGTATTTTCTATACAACGGAAACCAGGGAACCGGAACCATTACTGTAGGTATATAGCCAATGTTTTTATATAAGCTTACTCTTTTTTTTATAAATATACCATGTTGGGGTTTTTGATAATTTGGAAAAAGATTTGTGAAAACAAGAATATCCATGAGGTAGTATATAAATACTTACTATTAAATCTTGATTATAGTTTTAGGGATAATGTATATAAAAGGCCTTTTGAGTATTGCGAATACAAAAGTAAATACTAAAATTGATCGTGGATCTCGTGGAAATCTATTGTCGCCTATTTAATTAGGAATTGCTTTGCCCATTTTTCGAATATTAATATTGACCACAATTGAAACCCATTATTGGAAACGCCATTCTGATGTAGTCGCCAAATTTTGTCAATATACTGCTTATCAAAGTATGTGCTTGAATTGGAATTATATAACACCTCTTCCTCGAAATTTTTCTTTAATTCACCTCTAAACCATTTTTCTATAGGTATCGAAAATCCCATCTTTTTACGATTAAGTATCTTTTCAGGCAGCATATCACGAGCCATCTCCTTAAAAATATATTTTCCATTTTTTCCATTTAATTTCATAGATGAAGGAATTCCGGCGACATATTCCATGAAAATATGATCGAGTAGCGGTACCCTGACTTCAAGACTGTTAGCCATACTTGCGCGGTCAACTTTGGTGAGTATGTCGTCGACCAGATAAGTTTTAATATCGACATATTGAATTTTTGATAACAAATCATCCGTACCGGCTTGCTGATAATGTTCATTGAAGACATCAAAGGAAGAATAATTATTAAGATCTGTCTGCAGATCCTTATGCACAATATTTTTCAGGCTGTTTGGTGTAAAATGCGTCATGGTACGATAATACCCTTCGGCGGAATCCATGGATAAATTTGTTAAAAGTGTTTTAGCACGGAAAAATTGTGGCAGCCAATCTGCCTTAGGATAGATTCGGGCCATTCCGGCAACCAACGAACGACGGATTGGGCTTGGAATATAATAACGAATACGGTTTTCTATTTGATCAAAATAATATCTTCGGTAGCCGGCAAAATTCTCATCCCCTCCGTCCCCGCTCAAGGCGACTGTTACATTCTCCCGTGTCATTTTAGAAACATAATATGTCGGAAGCGCCGAGGAATCTGCGAACGGTTCGTCAAAATACCACGTTAGTTTATCAAGAATGTCAACACTTTCAGGCTCAACGATATATTCATGGTGATCGGTACCAAAAAAGTAAGATGTTTCTTTGGCATAGGATAGTTCGTTGAATTTGCTAAATGAGAATCCGATCGAATTTGTTATTACGGGTTCAGTTTTCAAACTGACCATTATAGCAACTATTAATGATGAATCCACACCACCACTGAGAAATGCACCCAAAGGGACTTCACTTATCATGCGCATTTTAACAGCTTCTTCTAAAATACCGGCTATTTCATATTTCAGGCTATTTTCAGGGTAATTATTATTTTCAGAAAAATGCAGATCCCAGTATTTTTTGATGGTGAAATTACCGTCTTTAAAATAAAGGTAATGCCCGGCTGGGAGCTTATGAATTTTAGAAAATATCGATTTTGGTGTCGGAACATAAAGGTAATTCAGATAATCAAAAAATGCAGTTACATCGATATCTTTATTTACATTTTTATATTCAAGTATCGCTTTAATTTCAGATGCAAAAAGTAATTTATTTTCATAATAATAATAATATAACGGTTTAATCCCTAGCCTATCACGGGCCAGAAACAGATTTTTATTATTGATATCATAGATGGCAAACGCAAACATTCCACGCAATTTTTGAACACATAACTCACCAAACTCTTCATACAGATGAAGTATGACCTCTGTATCAGATTTTGTACGAAAAAGATGTCCTTTTTTGATCAGAAATTGACGTAAATCCTGATAATTATATATTTCGCCGTTAAAAATGATAACTTTCGATCTGTCTTCATTAAAAATGGGTTGTTGACCATCTTTGACATCAATTATACTGAGTCTGCGATGTCCGAAACCAACAAAATCTTCAACAAAATATCCCTCTTCATCAGGACCGCGATGCTTTAGAGAATCATTCATTCTCTGCAATATTCGCCGATCGATCATTTCTCTTTTATCGGTGATAACTATTCCACATATACCGCACATATTGGCCTTGTATAGAATATATATTCATTCTTCTTTATTAACCTGGAACAACTATCTTTTTGGCAGACTTTCCATATACAATAAACTTAACAATTAAGCACATTGAGGATAGGCTCCATCAAAATATCCTAAATGCACGGCTCATACTAATTTTATGTAGCACGTTTAAATTGATATTTACCCGCGTATGACTAAAAAAATGAGATTGTGCATCTTCTTTATAATCGCTAAATTAGCGATAAGCCATTTAATAATAAGGGATTATCTATGCATAATCTCATTCATTATTTCAATAAGATCCTAGTCATTGTCAAAGAAAAATTGATACAATAAATTGATCAGCATGGAAACGTTTTTCGTATAGATCCTAAACCAAAATTATCAGACGTTGAAGTTGTTGCTCTTAATTTAACTGCCGAGTGTCTCACGATCGACAGTGCAAACTACCTTTTTAAATTATTGAATAATTACAAACGCTATTTTACCACTTTGTTTGATCGCTCCAACTAAAACCGTAAAAAGAATAATTTATTTAATTACATTGAAACGATACGTCAATGTATTCTGCAATCATTATGTAAAGGTGAAGATACTATTGTTATTGACTCAAAGCCTATACCAAGCTGTAAATTTCAGCATGTAATGCGTATTAAAGTATGTTGTGAAAATTACGAATCTATTCCGGCCTATGGTTTAAATGCTGCCCAAAATATGACATATTCTGGATATAAATTAAATGGCACAAATAGTGTGAGTGGCTTTAATACTCACTTTGACCGCTCTAAAGCAAGCATAGTAGATAGTCAATTTCTTAATGATATCAAAAATAAACATACCGGGTTTTTAATCTCAGTAGATAAAGTATATTTAAATGATCCATTACAAACCATACCATTTGAAGATCATGGTTTGCTTCTGAGAACGCCCATGCGATTTAATAAAAAAGATTTCGTGAAGCAACCGGCAGAATTCCGAAAAGTGCGGAAAATAATTGAAACTTTTTTCTCTCAATTATATGACCAGTATAATATCGATCAGAATTCTGCTAAATCATTTGCTCGCATTGCGACTCGTATTTTATAAAAGATCACAAGTTACACGTTTTGCATTTCATAAATTAGTGTGAATTGAAAAAATGACATAAATGATATTTGTAAGGTTAAACATGTACATACTTAATTCGTATAACGGGGATAATTAACCGGAGTTAATCACCGCGGAGGAACACGGAAGGGTACAATATATTGAAAATAAAGTACTTAACAGAATTATTCAAATAAATAAAATATATCATAGTATTGCGCTAAAATTATCTGTAATTTAAATAATTTCAAACCTTTATCTGTGTTATTCCTTAGTTTATGAATAAGCCAGGTTAATAATTTTTTAATCGATTTAATGACTTTTTTTACTAAATATTTAAATCCAGAAAGTGCGGCTTCAAATTCGATTTGTTTATCATTATCAGCATCTAAGAATCGCCTCAATGATAATAAGTTTTGTGAAACAGTATTTAATCCGGGATCACATGTAACACCAGATAAGATACCACATTCAGTTAGTATCTCAAAATTATCTTCTGACCATTGGCCACTGGGATAACAAAAGTGAATCAATTTATAATCCACATGATCATCGATTTTTGCTCTATTTTTCTTTATTTCCTTGTTCAATGCGTTTTTATCGTCTGGCATCGCGTGAGTATGAGTATGTAACTGAATGTTAATCTTATTTTGTTTGAGAATAGATAGCTCCTCATCATTTATCAGGCTTAATATTCGGCTATCGTAAATTGTATCATAATTTATATCCAAAATCTCGCCCAGTTTAACCAAGAATCGATCTTTCTCCTCTTCATCTAAAAATTCTGTGCCATACTCGATTAGTTTTGATATTATATCTTCTTCATTCTTCAAATCATTATTGAGATCCTGATATACCATTCGAAGTTTGTCTAAAATCTCCTGATTCTTAATTTTACTTTTCCAGAACATATACTGTATCACTAAGGAGAATACTGGTTTTCCATGGTTAAAATAATGTGTAGTTAAATATAATGTTGCCGGAAAATTAAATTTCTGCAAAACCGGCATGGCGATCTTAAACACACTATAAAATCCATCATCAATTGTAATTACAACTGTATTTTTCCTGATGTCACCACGCTGAATCATTTTCATTGCGTCATCAAGACATACAACATTATATTTATTTTTTTGTAAATATTTCATCCTTAATAGGAAGGTATCATATTGCATAAACATATTAGGACGGAACTTGTGTTCGTCTTTTAATGAAAATGCATGATAACCAAGAATTCGAAGGTATTTGGATGTTAATTTACTGGATAACCAGAATAAGCCGAATATTTTACAAATCCATAATGTTATTGTTCTCATATTCATTTACAGGATTATTCGGTTGAATTATTAAAATGATTAACAACTTTCACCGAAATATTTAAGATGGTAATGACCAAATCTTGGTTGGAATTTTATAAGAAACTCAGGTTGCCTCCATTTTAACAATCTGTAAATTGTTTGTGATTTTTTTGCACATTTCATGCAATCTGGTGCAGTTATTTACTTTTCTTATACGCAGTTTAACAGCCACTAACTCACAGGCTTTCCGCTGACATATCCGGGGCGATGTTTTCCTGCACTTCAATTTTCTCGGATGCTTTTCTATCTGCAAATTTTTATTTTCAATACAGTTCGTCGTAGCAAAACTACGCCGGAGATCAGCAATCAGCCCTGAACGGTGCAGCGTCTTGATCACTTCCAGACCTTCGTCCATTGATTGCGACGCCCCCCGGCTTATTAGTTTTTAAATCAATGACAATTTCTTTGAATAGCATACGGCATTCGTCATAATCGTCACTCTGGGAAGCCTGGTTAATCCGCCGGCGGTAATGAAACCGTTTATCTTTGCTCAGGTATTGCCTTATATGTTCACTTTTATGGTAATTACCTCATTGAATAACGGCATAGCAACCGAATTTGATAAAAATAATGTTTTTCTGGGCGGCTGTGGTTTCAACATGAGATAACTACTCGCAGTTTTTTTTGCCGCTAATGAATATCATTTTCTCCAATTCACTTGCTGTTAATCATAAATTCATTGGACTTTCTGAGCGCAAATTCCAATGATAGGATTCTATTCCACTGGCTTTCGTATGTAAAAACATCTTTCTTCGAATCATTTAGAAAATTAAATAGCGATTCTTTATCCATAATAGACACCAATTGCATTGATGATCCATTTAGAATTTCTTTAATATCCTCTCTCTCCCATAACTGCACTCTTTTGGATTTAAAGATAGGTAGTGTACCTTTATTGGTGTCTGAAATACCTACATATGATTTTAACTTTGACTTTGCTTTCATACTATAATGTTCTAGGAGTGGATAAAAACGATAAAAATTTTTCACTGTGACTGGTTCAGCAGGATAACCGTGTTCAAGGGGATAACTGGCTAATTGGGGCTGATATTTATTCAACATTTTTCTGATTACGAGACCTCTTCTTCTCAATTGGGGATTAATTTGCAACATCATTTCGAGAATTTGCTTGAACATAAAAGGTGAAATACAATGCCAAATCTGACTTGTGCTGCTGCCGATCCGTCCCTGCCATCTCTGCATTCTCATATTCAGATAAGCGTGATCCATTTGCATGGTATTTGGAAGATTGGTAAGGCCATGAGTAACATCCTCAATAATATGGGTAAAGTGTGTTCTAATATTTAACCTTGTCTCCGGCGGAAATAATGATGAGTCATGTGAATGATAAGCGTAGCGGTAAATTGCCAATTTAGACGGATCAATTGGAATGCATTTTCCGGCATTTGGGAAGAGTAGCTCCCACCAATATCCCCGTGCAATCTCGCCAAATGATCCGTTAACACTGATTCCATATTTTTTGGATAAGCGATTGTGGATACTTAAAATACCGCTATATTCCACCAGATCGTATTCCCCATCAGTCAGTTTAAGAGAATTATCGATATCCTCAAATTTGATTTTGTCAGGAATTTCAAGTGTTGTATGTTCGATTCTATGCAGATTTGCCAATCCGGATGAAATTTTTACGTCAGCACTATCCTTTTTTCCTGTTACAGTAGTACTAAAAGGACGCCCATCGTTTAAATAAGCTGAAAATATAGCCCTTGAATCATATCCTCCGGTAAGATCACATACAGGGTAATTAAAATAATTGTTGATTTTTTGGACCGTACAATTCAATAGATTCCATATTTTCTCAACAGCCTCGGTACCATTGTACTTAACGGGATCCAATTGATTCATATGCCAATATTGCTTTTCAGAGATAATACCCTGATGATCAATCTGAAAAATTTTTGCCGGACCTAATTTCTTTATCTCTTCATAGAATGTTCTATCCTGATATATTGTACCTGTATAAATAAATTCCTGACATCCGGTCAGATCAAGTGTATATTTTTCAAGCAGGGCCAGTAGAAGCGATGAATTTGATATAGCAATACCATTTTTGATTTTTCTGATATATACATGTGCACTACCAATGATATCGGTTACGATTATACAGGAGTGCGAATTTTTGTTACCATAGATCAGGACATAAGAACCTTCCAATTCGTTGGCAACGTGAAAAATATCTGCTTTTTTAATTATTTTCAATAATGCCGCTTCTTTCCCACAGGATATCCCGCTCCCATGAAACCAGGTTCCAATGGCGATCAACCATTCTCCGGTTGATTCTTCATAATATGCCTGGCTTATTGAATCAACTCTATTGGGCAGACTGAATATTTTTATCCGACTAGATTCCACCCTAAACACAGGCGATAGATTCTTAATCTTTTGCGCAGTCTCTATAATTTTGTGAAAATATGTTGTATTCGAATCCGTGCTTCCAGAATTCGATATAAGGATAAAAACAACAGACATTCAATAACCGTAATTTTCTAAAACAAACTTATTGAATAATACACAACCATTAATCTCTTATAAATATCTATATTTAATGCTGGGAAGTTTAAATATACTTCGGTAAGAATCATGCTCAGGGAGATATGTTTCACCATAATTTATCATTGTTTTTAAACAGATACTGGCAGCGAAAATGACCCAGAACAAATCAAAATATGCTCTTGAGAGAAACGCCCCGGAAACTAAAAAGGCCATCATAGACACGAATAATGCTCTGCTTATTTGAGAAATCCATGTGCTTTCCTGCTGAGATGAAGAAACAAACTTATTCAATCTCAACAAATTTATTATCACAATTAAAATAATTGTTAAGAATATAATTAATCCTATGAAGCCATGTTCCATTAGTATTTGAAAATAAATGCTGTGTGCTGTTTGTCCGGCATTGCCAAAACTAAGATCCGGTGAATATTTTTTATATTGTTCCGCCCGGAAACACAAAAATCCTCCCCCCAATACATTCTCCAATGCAAGGTTTACAGAAGTCGCCCAGGAATTGAGACGCATATTTGCGGATTGGTCTTCCTCATATGTTTCGATGGTGGCCATGCGGTCAAACCAGTGCGATGGCAATAAAGGCACGGTAATTAATATGATAATTATAGAGGCAGTCAGGTAGATCAATTTATGACGTGACCTACTGATCATAAAAAATACCATGAAAATCAAACCCAGCAACGCCCCTCGCGAATACGTTAATATCGATGAAATGATAGTCGTAATACCTATTCCAAATAAAATAATCGTATAGATTTTTGTTCGAAATATATCTTTTATAAAAAAACATAAAGGTGCTACCATGACGAGGGCAAGACCTAGATCATTGTTATCTCCGATATAAGAATTTGGAGGACCCCAGACCTTATACTGTCCGCCCGTCAATATTCCAAAAATCGCACCCTTCACACCATAAAAGCCAATGAATAGCGTAATACCTAAAAGAAGTAAAACCAGTCTTTTGGGTGTATTAACTATTATGATAGTTATTGCAGCCATTAAAAATATCTTGGATGTCGTCATCCAATATGACCATGCATCTTCAGGATAAAATGCAAAAACGGTGGTTAAAGTCACAAAAGCCCAAAAAAGTAGAAACAATAATAATTCCTTGGTTATTATAAATGTAATTTGCTTATGGTTAATAATAATACTTGCGATCGTCACTATAGCCGCGATCATAGCTAAAGGCAGATCGGCCGTGAAGCCCCATCCAAGTCGGTGTGGATTCATGAGACTTATCCAATAATATACCATTAGAGCGGCAAACGGACTTTTGAAGCCGTATATTATTGAAGGTACATATAAACCCAATATTAATAAATCGCGCATTTGAGAAAATTAAATAATTTAATCCATTAATCTATATAAAATAACTCTTCCAAGGAAACTAACAGGATCCTCGTCCCACGGTGCGATCCGGCGTAATTGAAAGCGGTCAGTATTAGAATAATTATTTCCACGCAGTGTCGATACTGCGCATTTATAATCTGCCTTTATTAATTGCTTGATGCAATCATCATTAAAATCATTTATTTGTCCGTTGGGGTAGGCAAATGATTTTACTTCTTTATTAATTTTTTCTTCAATTATGGTCTTTGATTCTGAAATCTCACGCCATATCTCATCTGAAGATATTTTTGACAGAATCGCATGTGATCTGGTATGTGAACCGAAGTATATTCCAGATTCGCTCATTTCTTTGATCTCTTCCCAGTTCATCATTCTATTCGGTTCCAAATTAATATTTTTTCGTGTGTTTTTCTCCATATAACTGATAATATTATTCATTTCTGACTTATTTAATGTTTTTATATGTTCCAGCACCGGTTCAACAGCGGCTATTCTTTTTTCCAGACTTCCTAAATCAATTAAGCGGCCATTAGATATTCCGAGGTCAATTTGATTAATACCAGTATTCTTTAGAAAAAGCAATACCTTATCAAACCACAAAACATTCTTAGATGATATGTAATCTGTGGTCAAAAAAATCGTCGCAGGGACATTATATTTTTTCAGGATTGGAAATGCATATAGATAATTGTCGAAATATCCATCATCAAATGTTATGCATAATGCATTTCGAATCTGTTTACCAGCTAACAAATCATCAACTAAATCTTCCAAAGACATAATCTTAAAATAGGATGAGAGATGACGTATCTGTTCTTCGAAAGATCTGCTAGTAGTTACATCGATTGCAAACGGATCGTATACAGGGAGAACTCTATGATATATCAGGATCTGAAATGGATATTTTCTTTTTATTATTCTTTTGCGTTTTGGATCAAATACAAAATTCTCACTAAGGTTTTGAAGATACCTTTTTGAATCAAGTTGAGACATTTTACCGAGCAGATACAAAAAGGTTCTTTTAAAAATTGTAGAGGTCAATTCTAATTTATACTACTATTAATTTCACCTGATCACTCTTACATTTACTGGTCTGGAGGGATTGTCACCATCGCCCTGATCTCCGCTTGTATCTCTTGGATATATACCCCAGATCGGAATATCATCAAAACCACTGTTCTCGAAAGTCGAAAAGTTTTCTGCACCGGTCAACCTTTGCCAGGCCTCAGTTGAGCCCTTTGCCTTATGATCAACGGCATAGGAGATAGCAGGAAAAAGATTTCCCCAGTAGCCGGTCGACCCATCAGCCGGATTACCTCCGGAAGAGCCTTCCAACCGATTACCACATGATGTATTGGATTGCCCCCACGTTTTTTCATATACGGTCCCCCAGGAATCGTACCATGTCGCAGGATCACCATTAGTTCCATCAGAAATTTTTATTGTATAACTGGAGGCTTTTGTAAAACAATAATTTTCAGAACCGGTCGATCCTAAAATTCCCACTGCTGCCTGATATAAGAAGGTTGTCAATGAATCCAAAAGCATTGATGTATCAAAAGGTTCAATATCCTTCATCATACCATATGTCTGGATCCAAAAGTGCTGCATCCATGGAGCAGTGTATCCCGGTTCATAAGCTGCCAGATTATATTCATACAAATAGCCTAATTTATTCATACCTTCTTTGTTCCTGACAGACTCCCAGTATGTCAAATTATAATTCAACCAGGAACTTAGTTGAGTCGTGATCTCATCTTTCGGAGCAATTGCGATTAGCTGACCCAGGGTTCTGTGCTGCCAGGCAACAGCCCTGGTCTGTCCTCGTATGATGCGCGATGCATCATTTCCTGCATCAGATGTTTCCATCAGGTAGCATAAAGTGGCCTGATATTCCATGGCTTCAAGATAATAATAATCTCCCGTAATAAGGTAGGCCAGATACCCGGCCGAGCCATGGTGGGCCTTCTCCCAAATCAGACTACCAGCACCCCACTCATAATAGCCTCCCTGTCCGGGGCCACCACACGTCCAACTTGAGTAATCTGTTAATTTAATTGGTTTATTTGTGGTTTTGTCTGACCATATAATTGCGTAGCTGAATATGGCATTTGAATTGGCTATCACCGATTTATACGCTCTGTAGTCACCACCTGAAGAAAGATATAATGCATCCCATAGGGGCAACAATCCTATCTGATTTTGAAATCCTGCAGAGCCCATTCTTTCCGTCCAATCACACCTGGAAAAAGGAGTATAATTTTGAGATAATTCGTTCAATGTCGAAGCCGAAGTATTTTTTTTCCAGTAATTCGGCACCAATTTTGTACGCATCAAATATTCTGTATCATGGGCAATGGTTATATCTGGCCCGCTTGAACTTACCCAGCCTTCAACAGCATATCTTGTGTAAGCATAATGAGTAATAGCCTTATTATAAACCACATTACCATCCACCATAATTTTCGCTGTGTAGGATTCATTACTCGCCCCAGTGACATCACCATTTTCTACAATAACCCGGATCCAGATATCCCCGGTTTTATAAAGACGAACATAAAACCATACAGATAAGTCTGATATAATATCCGTTTGATAATGAGCTTCAACCATACTTATACCACTTAACCACACCCTTACTGGCGAACCAAGAAGCGAACTTAGATTTACTGTCCCCTTATCACCTAGTTCAACAGAAGCAGACGGAGCAGCTGCAACAATATCCGATTCTGTTAATACTAATCCGGTTGGCGGAGTACCATCACCATATACATTTATCGTCTTTGGAATATCTGCGGTCATTGCGACACTTCCGGAAGCTATTACGTGTTTGATTGAATTGTCGCTCCATCTTTTTTTTATCATAATTTGATAATCATCAATATCTAAAGTAGGTGGATTAATCACCTCTCCTTTCTTAAAAATAAGCCCTACCGTAAAAGGATTAATGGCCGTAGTGTCTGCAGTTATCCTAAAAGACTGTATAATAGAACCTGCGCTTTTTCCATTTGAGACGTTAACCATCAAAGTATAAAATATATTTGTTAATACAATCATTATCGTTAATTTTTTCATATTGACCTTCCCTCTATGGGGCATCTGAAAGTTAAAAGTATCTTGTTCTATGCATTAACTCATATATAGTAAGCCCAAAACATATAAATTTACTTCAGAATATAATATTCAAATTTCTCTAAAAGGTAAAAGATCGAAAAGGAATTTTCCCTCGAAATTATATTCATATCCCTCTTACATTTTTAACTTAATTGTAACTATATTGTTAAGACTGAAAAATTTATTTCAAAATTCTTAAATTTTGAGGCGTCTGCGGTTTTTCGAAGGAGTGGCTGATCTTGACAAAGAAAACGTCGTCATTAACACTGTTAACCAGTACAAATCCATTTATTGATGGAACATATCTAAACCTGCCGAAAGTACCATACTCTGCCGCTGCACCCGGATTAGAACCCTGGAGTGTTAGTTTTGTCCATACGGCGGACTCAATATTTAAACTATAAAGCGTTAAGCCCCCCTTCCAGGCAACAAAGCAATCACCAACAGGATCATACTGAAATCCTGGTGAAGCGGCATCAATGATATCGGTATCACCGGTAGTATGCAAATTCGTTTTGATCACATTACTTAAATCAGAGATATCCCACGAATAGATATCCCCGCGTCCAATTGCTACTAATTTTTTTCTTTTTGGATCTATATCAGCCGTCAAATAATAATTCCAGGCAATTGTAGCATCATAATCACTATGCACAGTCCAAGAATCTGCATAGGGATCATATCTGGCTAACCGGCCAGTTGAGCTACCTCCTGTGCCGTGCACCCATGCGTTCCCTGTATACATGTCAATTGCAGAAATTGCACCAATACCATAACAGGGGGTTTCAGATTCTCTGGTCCACAAATTTGTTTCAAAATTGAATGAATGTGTTTTATTTGTGCCGATCTGTCCGCTAGGATAAAGACCATGCCCACCAAAAGTAAAAAATTTATCAATAGTGGGAACATATTGAATGTAATTATATGTATGACGCGATCTTGGATTACCGTCAGGATACTCACCACTTGATTCGTTCCCACCTACATCCCTACTCGGATCAGTCAACCGTGTCCATTTCAAATTATTGAGGTCAAATACATATACCTCATTCCCCGCATAATCACTATGTCCTCCTCCCCACACGATCAGACGGTTACGTTTGGAATCAAAGGCACCACCACTCCATGCATCAATTATTGCAGAAAAATAACCGGCTGGTAGAGGATTGGGTTTTACTGATTCCAATTTTGAATTTGGAATTTGATACCATGTCATTAAGGGTAGGTTAATTAATGTTGAGTCCTGGGTGAATAAAGCTTCAGTGTAAAATAAAAATAAGATCATAAAGAGAACTATGTGACAAAAATTAAGTTTAAACATTTTTTATCTGCAATTTTGAATCAGAGCAAGGATTAATCTATCTTAAGATAAAATTAATTTTCTGAATTGATAATATTAAAATCTTTTCTATAATTTTCAAAAAAATTTGAGCTACTTCTATTTTCAAAATTTACAAATCGTATTTTATGTTATCACGCATTTTGTGCAATTTGAAACCGTTACTAATCTTCCTCATTTACTTTTAAATATTCAGTGACGCTAAGGTATTCCAAGGATATCACTGGATCGATGATTTACAATATTTCACTTTTCAAAGATGTTTTTCGATCTGCGAATTTAGGTTTTCAAAACAATTGGTAATGGCAAAGCTGCGGTCCAGCTATTTCTTCTTTTTACAATTACCTGGCAACTTCTGTTTCTCCAGCCGGTAAAGTCATTCCATGTGTTTGTAGTGCACAATCCCCCATTGCTGATGCAATAATACGGGTAATTGTGGATTGTCAAAACGGAAACGCTTAAATGCTAACTCATTTAATCGCTCAGCTTTCTTTTTATCTATCAGATTTTCTGTATGCTGAAAATAATAAGTGCGCCTGTATATATTAACCAATCTGCACAATGTTTGTGTGGTGTTATTTTCAGTTTTCAAGTTCCTCGAAAGTTCCCAATGATGCTGAGGTTTTAGCACTAATTTCAAAGTGTCTCCATTAACTCTAAGATCTGAATTTCTTTAACGGATATAAGACGATTTAGTGTTAAATTTTTTTATTCAGGTTCATTTAACCATATGGCTTAAATGGCGTCCATTCTACTACACTTCGATTTGAAGCTGTAACTGGTTTTTTTTGAAATCCCGTACTCGCGAATGGTTTTCTTTGACTTAGGTCCCTGAATCAAACGGGCATAAAATACGGATAATATGTTCAATAATAAACCAGCTCTCCATGAAATGTTCACCTTACACAGGTTAATTTAAGCAAGAGAACTCTCAAATCAAATTGTCCAATTTTAGGGAGAAGGTCATTAGCATCCCTTCTTCTATCAACAGAATTAGCGTCAACCAATTTAGTGATTAATATGCATCATATAATATCACTTAAGCATTCTTCTAAGATCTCACACATTCTGTCAATTTGATATTTTTCTAATTTCTGATGAACAGGTAGAAGCACCAGGTATTTTGATAAAAAATGAGCGTCACGGTATTTATGTTGGTCAATGCCCGGGTACAACTCTTCGCCAAATGAAAAAGCCGGGATGCCTCGTACTCTTAAAAAATAATCCAAGCGGGAGCTATGTTCAAAAATAAAAGGATAAGCCATAGGGCATACACCATCGGCAAGATGGGAGAAGCATGGCATGATTTTATCAATTTTTTTTAGTCTGGCATCGAGATAACCATAGTTTGCTCTACGTCTTTCATAGATATTTCGGGCATTGGTTTGCTTAAAGATCCATTTTGAGATCATCGAAATCGGCCAATCAGCATATTCCAAAAAAAAATTTGGATCTTCCTGTGAAGCCGGACCTTTTTTGGAATTAGTTATGCTTTTATCTGGTGTATCAGGAATAGTAAAATTTATTTTCGACGAGGATTCTTTATCAGTTTTTATCCGTTCCCAATCCGGATTTTCAAATGTCCATTTTGCTATTCTTAATTGATATAATAAGGGTGCATTCTTTAATACATTAATTCCCTCCGACGATTCGCGGTTAATGATTAGTGCGCCGCCGTCTTTGGTACTCAATATTTTTCTGAAACTAAAAATTGCAGCATCACCAAATTTTCCCACATAGCGGTTGCCAATCATACCAAACAGTGTATGCGTGCAATCTTCAATGATGGTAATACTATATTTTTCCCCGAGATCAGCAAATTGCTTTGCCGGAGCCGGAAATCCAAAAAAGTGAATAAAAAGCAAACATGACACATTTTTATCAATCAGACTTTCAATCTCACTCATATTAATTGATAAATCTTTTTTGACATTATAAAATTTAATATTTGCCCCAAAGGCGATTACCGGATCTACTAGTGCCGTGCAATGGTATGCCGGTAACAAAACCGTGCTATTATGTTTGATTCTGAAATATTTTAAGGCATGGTAAATAGCATTTCTGCCATTCATCGTATATACAACATTTGAGGAATAAAAAGGCTCCGGGGATTTTGTAAAAGGTTTTAATGGTAAAACATCACCCAGTGTGCTTGCTGGTGTTTTTCTCAAAGCCTTCATGATTTTGTTTGATTACAGACCAATATACTCAAAGTTGGGAAATAGACTGTTTAAATCAATCGATTTCCCTGCAGGAATAAGTACCACATTAGATGTATTATTCAATTTGTTGGCAAAGCTTAATTTGTAATCATCTCCTCCATAACCGCAATCGTATACTTTGAATTTTTTACCGATGGCATCTAAGATGGTTTCAAAATACAATAATCTACCAGCTCTTAATTCCTCGTAGGCGGGATCTCGCCCATTGAAATAAGCCTCCCGCCTGAACGCGTAATCCAGGCAGGCATGGGAGGCAATTCTTCGTCCCTGATAAGTGGCGAAAAAAAGGGTATAGTTGCCGTGTTTCGAAAGCTGCCGGATTAACTCGTTATGAAAATTTATCGTTTTATCACTAACGGCAGCAGATTCATTTTTCCAGCGCTCGGCGTGTAAATTTAAGAAATCGTGAATATCGTTATCGGTAATATCAGCAGATACTATTTTTTCAAATCGGCCGCCGGCTTCTTCAAAGCGTTTGCCGTATCTACGGAAATACCTTCTTGTCTCCTTGGATAAAGATGAAAGATAGGTATCTCTATCACCCGGCAATTTTATCTCCGGGTAACTAATGTTTTCATGATTTACTAATTTTCTTATTTCACTTACAGATTGAAAATACTTATCCACTGCAGGTATTGTTTTTAAACAGTTGTTCAGCTCCTTTTCCAGATTTACTCTGGTTTGCTTGAAATGCAGAAATCCGGTATTTACACTGGAAAATTTTTTTAACAAACTAGATAAAGAATGTGAATCCACATTCTCCTCCTGCATTTTTTTTTCAAGATTGCTTAAATGATAAATAATCCTGCCAAAAGTCCATGGATATATGCCCCCGCGACGTTGATTTTTAACTACTCCACCCCGCCAGTTCTCTTTCAGTGTCTGCTGAAGGAGTTCGTTAAGAATGGGAAGATTCAGGGATGATTCAGGTATATAGCCTAAAAATAAAATATCAAAATCAGATTCAGTAACCGTTTTTAATGTCGAAAACGCCGAGCTTAATGCTTCGCTGCGCTTTGATGTATCTACCAGAAAATCCTGATAAGCAATCAATACTGAATCCCCGGTAAAAGTTAACATTTTAACTGTATTACTCCGGCCGGACATTGTAGCATGGATTTCAGTAAATGGGGTTATTCCAATGACAGATTTTTCTTCAAAAGTAAGTAACAGCTTAAAATCTTTTACCCAACTCTTTCGTCCCCAAAAATTTCTCCCGCGTCTTATACCAAAATCGCTATCTTCAGAACTGCTGAAATTTTTCCACCAGATAAATGGCAGTTCCAAATAATTGAACGGCATATCTGCATTACTTTTCGCACATAACGTTTTAACTGTTTCCTGATATGCATCAAGACTTTGAATATTATTAATTAATTTAGAATGCACCATGTAGATTCATTTTCCGCTAAAATGAAGGACAATTTGTCCTGTGAAAAAGCAAATATATCCTTTGATTTTCACGATTCTTAACTTTGTAAAACAAGATCGAAGCATTTTGCCAGATCTGATGTCTGTGCCCTGCGCGAGTATTTTTCAGCAACATTTTTTGCTGCACTGGGTAATGCTTTCTTTTTTCTTACCTTTTGGTACCATTCCTCTAGTTTGTTGGCTATGGCCTCAGGATTTTCTATATCAACGACTTCACCGGAATTGGTTTGACTTACCAGTTTTCCAGTTTCACCATTGCTCGTTGTTAAGGCAAGTATCGGTTTACCGATTCTTAAATATTCATAAAACTTGGCCGGGATTTGCGTATTACAGGTAGGGCCCTGAAATAACAATAATGCATCCGCTGCAACCATGGCGTTTAGTATTTCACCGTAAGGGATTCTTTCCCTGATTTTAATTATGTCCTGCAACTCTAAGGCAGTTACTTTTTCCCGGTACATATTTTCACTACCCGAACCATAAAATTCAATATGAAAATTCGCCCCATTCGCGTGTTCATTTTTGATAAACAATTTAACTCCCTCAAAAAACGGAAATGGATCTCGGTCAATTCGTTCCAGTAAGCCAGTGTGTATAAACTTAATCGGACCAGTTTGTCCAACATTGAAATTTACATTCGTAAAATCATTTTCATCATACCCATTGGGTATTGTTGTTATTCTATTTTTTGAAAGTGTATCAAAACGTTCAAGTATCAGACGTCGTATTGAATCGGTGGTACAAATGATATAGTCGGCATTTTGAACCGCTTTTTTTTCAATAAACTTTCTTACCCGCATTTGAGATGATCCAAAAACGCTATAATCATCCCACATGGGATCACGGAAATCAACAATCCAGGGCACTTTGGTCATTTTGTTCAAAATCAACCCAGCCAAATGGGCACTGGCCACAGGATAGGTTGAAAATATCAGATCGATCCTATTCTTTTTAATGAGTTTTATTCCTTGCATAACCGCAAACGGGATCCATGAGGCGAATTGATCCGGCAGAGCGATGAATCCCGGATATTTACCGAAAATCGACAAATGCTTTTTTAAATTAAAGGCAAAAGCACGTCTGATATTTAAATTGCCTGGTAGTTTTTCCAGCATACGTTCATCAAGATCATCGTATGAAGCCGGATTAGCAGTTAAAATAATCGGGGTATAACCAAAATCAGGTAAATACGTGGCAAACTTTAGAGCTCTAAGGTAACCACTGCTGCCGCTTATAGGCGGAAAGTGATACGAAATTAGTAATACTTTTTTAATTTCCAAGAAGAAAATCCCACATTTTTGCTAAAATCAATAAATTAAAAAATCTTTTTTAATAGTGTTATATGATTATTTCAGACGGCTCCCTGTGTGACAAGAATCCGAGAGGACTGGCTGAAAATCCGTATGCACCTGAATTTAAGACGGCAATTAAATCCCCTTCTCCGGCTTCCTGAAGTTCAATACCTGAGCCGAATGTATCCAGTGGAGTGCAAAGAGGTCCGACAACATTCACTTTCTCCAAGGGATGAGTTAATTTATTGGCTATAATGACCGGAAAGGGCCTGCGCACAAGGCTCTGTCCGAAATTTCCCGACGCTGCCAAATGATGATGCATCCCGCCATTAATAATTAAGAAGATCTGTCCGCGGGAAATTTTGCGATATAATATTTTGGACACATATAAACCGCATTCGCCAATAATATAACGCCCTAACTCAATATTGAACCTGGTTTCCGGAAAATATTTTTTGTATTGAATCAGCATATCGCGTAAACCCGAACCGATCCTTTCGATATCAAGCGGTTCGTCATTGGCGAAATAAGGGATACCAAAACCACCGCCCAAATTTATTTTTGGGAGATTTACGCCGGAATGCTCTTTCAGATTTTTTGCATATTCAAATATTTTTCCAAATGATTCCAGAATTGAAGCTGCATCCAGAATCTGGGAGCCCGCGTAAATATGGATCCCGACAAAATTGATCAGTTGAAAAGTTTTGACTCTATCGATGACCTCAGGTAATTTTTCACTGTCAATACCGAACTGCTTGGGACCACCGCCCATCTTCATTCCCGACCCCGTCAAATCAAAATCCGGATTGACACGCAATAAAATACGGGCGATTTTATTCTTACGTGTCGTTATCGCCTGGATGTTTTCCAGTTCACCTTCATTTTCTACACTGATGGAACCTATTTCTTTACTGATAGCGAACTCAAGCTCTTCCATGCTTTTTCCAGGTCCGGCAAAACTCATTTTCTGTGCCGGAATTCCCGCATTCAATGCTTTCTGCATTTCACCCATAGAAGCAATATCCAGACCATCGTATAGTGATCCGATTAATTTAAGTAAGGGTACATAAGGATTGGCTTTTACGGCATAGTATATATCTATTTCATCGGGGATAATCCTTCTGAGGATCTCATGTTTCAATTTTAATATGGAAGAATCATAGATATATGCCGGAGCAATCTGGTTCCGCATAATTTCTGAAATTGGCTTGCCGGCTATATACAATTCATTATCTTTCTGTTTGAAAAGGGAGAGAGCCGACTGAACCGCTTTATTCACTTTTATTTTCCTCGGACAGATTTTGATAAATCTCTTTTTTCACCCGGGCTCGATCCAATTTTCCGTTGGCATTGCGCGGCAATTCTTTTCTGAATTCAATATCACTGGGAATCATATAAGGCGGTGACATTTTTTTACAATACTCGATAATCTCGGCAGCGGTAATAGACGTATTTTCCCTTGGAACGATCAGGGCTTTGATCGCATGCCCATAAATTTTATGCGGGATGCCCAGAACAATGGTATCCTGAATTTTTCCTGTACTGTACAATATCTCCTCGACTTCCGTCGGGCTTATGCGATTGCCGGCACTCTTAATCATTTCATCGTTACGGCCAATAAAATATAAAAATCCATCCTCATCCATTCTGACATAATCACCTGAATAAACAACCATCTCCTTGATCGGAATCTCTTTTGCTTGCAGCGGATTTACGCGATAGCGAATTGCGGTTATGTCGGGCGCATTCCAATATCCCTGAGCGACCAGCACACCACGATGCACCAGCTGGCCAATTTGCCCTGGTTTAATGGGTTTATCATCAGCATCCAAAACTAAAATTTCTTCGCCTGGTATTGCTTTGCCCATCGATGTCGGTTTTTCGTCAACGAGTTTGGGATCAAGATAAGTGGAACGAAATGCTTCAGTTAAACCGTACATTAAGTATATATCCGTTATAGGTATGCGTTTTCTTAATTCACGTACATAATACTCCGGGATAGCTCCTCCGGAATTAGTAATATAGCGAAGAGTGGGAACATCTTCATGCGTCCATTGACTTTGCAGCAATTGAATCCAAGTTGTTGCCACTGCTGCCAAGCCGGTGATGGAATATTTATTTACTGCCTTGATAATATCCGACGGGAACAGGTAATCCAGCAATACCACCTGGGCTCCATGCAGAAATGCACCGGTCAATTGATTCAGACCATAATCGAAAGCAAATGTCAATATGCTCAGTAATCTATCATCCTGAGTCATTTTTAAATATTCCGATACTTTTTTTGCGCCGGCAACAATGTTAAGATGACTCAACACAACACCCTTAGGATTTCCAGTGGAGCCGGATGTATATAATATGGCGGCCAGGTCATTCTCTACCGCATCATGGCGGCGCTTATTAGCAGCAAAGAATATCGCATCCTCCCAATCAAGTACTTTCGCACGGCCTAATTTATAATTTATGTTTTCCTTCTTATTTGAGATAACGATGATGAATTCCAATGAACTAAGTTTGTGCGCTATAGTTTTTAATAATGGTATTCTATCACCTGTGGTAATCAGTACTTTCGCCTGGCAGTCTGAAATAATGTGCCCTACCTGATTTACATGAAGCAGGCGACGTACCGGAACGAAGACTCCTCCGGATATGGAAATTCCAAATATGGAAATAACTTTTTCAAATCGTTTTTCGAGATATATGGCAACACGATCTCCCCGCTGCGAGCCGATCGAATTCAAAAATCCCCCGAGTCTTGCGCTTTTTTCTCGAATCTCGTAAAAACTCATCGATTTATTTTTGAAGAATATGGCTTCTTTGCCAGAAAATACGTGAGCACTGTGTTCTAATAAATCATGTACAACCTGAATGATCATCTCAATTTACCGGTATATTTTTCTACGTTTGTTATGCCAGGGTAGACCTTATTTCCCTGATAAGCAGCAGGCTGGTATGAAAGGCAAAGTCCTTAGCCTCGCGACTTGAGAAGGTGTGATCGGCATTTTTGATATATCGGATAGCATGATTTCCTCTTGTTAATACATGTTTCAATCTTTTACTTCGGATCAGTTCTTCAAACTGTTTAGCGGCTAAATCATTGGTGCTTAATACATAACTGACCTTTTGTTTCAGATCAAGAATTGAACCAATAACGTTTTCAAGTGGAATCTCATATTCAAGTCCAAAGAAGTTTTTATCGAAGCTATGATCTGTTTGACCCATTTCACCTGCAGATGTTTTAGCGAAATTGACTATAGAACGAACTGAATTTTTAACATTAAACTGCCTTGAAATAAGTTTCTTCCAAAAGGAAATTTCAAATACACGACGTATATAATAATATTTTAAAAATGTTTTTGCCCTGCTTTCAGCATGAAATAAATATGGATTACATAAAATAAGCGCCTGTACACGATCCGGATTTTGGGCGGCAAAAACCAGGCTTGCGGTGGCTCCATCACAAAGGGACCAAATGATCATGTTTGGATTGCTTCTCAGTATATTTGATTTTAAATGATCGATCGCTGCCTGTATCGAAGCTCCGGCATATTTGTATCCTACCCAATTTCCTTCGCTGTCACCTGTCCCTTCATAGTCAAATCTGAACGAGGCAATTCCGTTTGCACATAAATATCGGGCTAATTGTACATAGAGCCGATGGCTTCCAACCCGGGTTTGCGGCCCTCCTGTGACCATTAAAATAACAATATCCGGTGAATTATCCCCATCAGGAATGTGAAGTATTCCAAATAGTTTTTTGTTATTGGTTGAAAATTGAACAGTATTTTCCAATCAGAACCTGCCTAATACTTCAGTATTAAGCCATTTAGCAGTACTTTCGATCAGCTGATTTGAATTCCATTGCCAATATCTATCCCAGAATGGCTCTGCTTTTATATGTGCGATTTCAGCTGGTGTTTTGTTCGCTTCAAGATATTTTGCAAAACGTGATATGGCGTAATTTGGTTTTTCCATCAGGGAGACAGATGCCAAATATGTACTATTTTCATAGGGAAAAAGCTTCACTACGTTACCGGCATTTATAAAACTTTGATATAATGACAGCGAGATGGTATAGCCCATAATTTCGAGCGTGCCTTTTTCATCCAGTTCCCGGAGCAAGGCGTTCATATTCTTGTTTTGGCTGGATTGCGTGGCTATTTCCGTACTGAGTATTTGACGGATAAATTGCTGAATATAGGTATCAAATTCAAAAACCGGCTGCCAGAGGATGTTAAATAATGCATCCCTTTCATCATTCGCGGCAAGCACATTTAGCGCACATCCGCAACGTAAGCCCCAATAGCCGAGTTTTTCGATCTTCAGTTCGTCCTTAAAGACTTTGACTGCCCTTTTAACATCGGTTAACCAATTTTCAATGGATGCATCTCCCAGTTCACCCTGACTGTCACCCAATCCACGCATATCAAAGCGCATTACCGGAATACCCAGTTTTGTGAATTCGCGCGCGGCTTTCACCACGATCGAATGGGAACAATTCTGTTCTTCCGCGAACGGATGGGTATATATAATCCCGATATTATATTTTATCCGCTCTGGGATATGAAAAAACCCCAGAAGGTGCAGATCATCAGAGGTTTCAAAAAAGAATATCTTGTCGTTTGGCATAAAGACGGTTAAATTTTTTGTTTTACCAGCTCCGCAAGTGACTCGATCGTCTCGAATGCCTCTGCGCTCAAGTCTTCATCGGCAAATGCGAATCCAAAATGCTCTTCCAGAGCCAGGATCAAATTAGTTACAGCCATCGAATCCAGAATATTGCCAGCCAATTGGAAATCGAGGGCCAGATCATCTGGAGACAATTTGGTTCCAAGACTGTTAATAATTACTTCTTTTATTTCCTGAAGGAACTCATGATCCATCAACAAACCTCCCTCATAATAATAAAATTAATCAACATCGTAATGTTCTCTAAACCACAATTCCATAATCAGAACATAATATAAATATGTTCCATAAAAAGAAGTTTTATCCTTAAGACTCATATTATAGATTTTTTTTAGGAAGGCTTTTTTAAAGATACCGCGTTGATAGGTTTTGGCATCAAATAAAATATCACGCAGTAATGTATTGAGTTTACCTGGTCGGAGCATCCAACGGGCAACGGGCAGCCCAAAACCGTGTTTGGTTTTATGGATGATCTCATCCGGCAATAACTTTTTGAACGATTGTTTAAAAATAAATCGCAACTGACCGTTATGAACTTTTAATTCCGGGGGGATAAGACCTGTGAATTCCAGCAATTGCGGATATAGAAACGGGTAGCGGACATTTACATCAGCCAGTTGGGTCATGCGATTAACTTTGGGTAAATCATTGTCCATGAGAGTGATTTTCAAATCATGGTACAAATATTGGTCGATTTTATCCTTGATTCCTGCTTGGTTAAGGTATTGTTGGGTTATCTTTTCGGACAGTACAAATGATTGGGCTTTGACAAAATCTTTCTCAAATACATGATTCGGATCTATATAATTAAATAAGTCAAAAGCCTGGATATTTCGCGCCAGAGGGCCGCAGGTACGCATAACGTAATTGTTAACCTTCCTGAGGATGGATTTGTTAGCCCATCCCGGGAGACGCATAAAAATAGGATATAAGATGCGATTTACAGGATCCGGAATGCGCTTTAAATCGGAAAAATGTTTATGATATCGTTCGTTTCCGCCAAAAATTTCATCGCCACCATCCCCTCCCAAAATGGTTTTTATCCCCCGGTCGTGCGCCAATTTCGCACAAAAATAAGCCGGTATAACCGATGAATTGGCAAAGGGCTCGTCACTATCGCTGATAATTTTAGGCAAGGTATTTATAATATCGTCAGTGGTGATATAATACTCAGTATGCATTGTCTTGAAAGCATTCGCCGCAATACGAGCATAATACATTTCATCATACCCAGGTTCATCAAAACCGATAGAAAAAGTTTTGGCCTGCCCCGGATGAAGTTCATTGATTAAGCCGGCAACGGTGCTGGAATCGGTACCGCCGCTTAAAAATGCGCCAACCTCATCAATCTTATTTCGGTAGGAAATCGATGCCGAAACCGCTTCTTTAGTAAGTGCATAAACCTTCGTTTCAATTTCATTTTGACTGGCTATTTTCTGATCCGGGTAAGTCATTTTCCATAACATTTCTAGACCGATATGATCCTTGCCAATTTTTAATACATGGCCACTTTCAAGTTTCTTAATGCTTTTATATATTGTATACGGTGTGGGGATCATTTCCATCGATATAAAACTGAAGATTGCCTGATAATCCAGCTCTTTTTTAAATCCCGGAAAAGCGGCGATCGATTTGATGCTTGAAGCAATAATGATACAGTCATGATTTGCAAAATATCGAATCGGTTTTGTTCCGATGCGATCAGTGTAAGCATATCCATTACCGGTTTTATAATCCCAGATAAAGGCGGCGAATACCCCTTGTACATTTTTGTACCAATAGATACCTTGCTTCAAATATAAATCAGCGATTATTTTCGCTTCTGAAATATTCTTTATATCTTCATTCTGTGCAAAATCCTTAAAATTATATATTTCGGCGTCGCAAACAACGAAAACTCTATCATCTTGATAAATCAGCCTCTGCGGTTGTGCAATAAATTGGTCGTAGACAGCCGCAGCGATTGCACCATGATTTTGTACATAAACCGCACCAATGTCCTTAAATGCAATCGGATCTATCATTCTTTCCATTAAATCATTACTCTGAACTCTATGATCATGCTTATTTATAACAATGCAAAATCCGTTCATCGGCTGATTTTCATCCTATAGGCAGTGTTAAATTTTTCTTGTATCCGTATCGAAATAGGTTTGATGCCAGAGCTCAAATATAACTAGTGACCAGATCCATGTACTGTAATCGCGACGCCCTTTAATATGTTCATTTAATATATAATTTATAATCTTGGGATTAAAATAACCGCGGTTTTTTAAACGGGATGAAGTGAGTAGGTCGAGAGCGTACTCCTTCAACTCATTCCGAAACCACTCATTCATGGGAATGGCAAATCCCTGCTTCTTTTTTGTGAAAACATGCATTGGCAGAAATCGGGAAGCCATTTTCCTGAGAATGTATTTACCCCTACCGTCTTTAAACTGCAACTCCACAGGGATGGTGGCAGCGAACTCGGCAATCGTATAATCCAGCAGCGGTGCACGGGTTTCGAGTGAATTCGCCATGGACATCCGGTCGACTTTGACCAAAATATCATCGGGCAGATAAAACTTGGTGTCAAAATACTGCATACGGCTTAATTTGGGACCAGCCGGCATATTACCCCAGTAGTTTACCAAAGATTGGATATCATTATATCGGCTTATCTGCTTTCTAAAATCATCTGAATAAAGATCATGTTTTATCTGGGGATAATATTCGATGATCTCAAAATTTTCCTTTTTTTCCAGTTTGCTTATTTCCAGAAGAAAATTTTTGCCTCTGGCATTAATCGGCAGGGCACCGGCCAGCGGTCCAATCACCTTCTCGCGCAGTTGGCGGGGGATTTTCTTATAAACATCATACTGGTTCCTTTTATAGTAGCTGCGGTAGCCGGCAAAAAGTTCATCTCCGCCATCGCCTGATAGAATAACTGTTACGTTTTCCCGCGCGATCTTCGATACATAGAAAGTCGGCACAGCCGAAGAATCGGCAAACGGTTCATCAAAGTGCCAGACCAGTGTTGGCAGAATATCGACAGCGCTTGATTTCACCTTATACTCATGATGATGGGTTTTGAAAGTATCGGCCACAATACGTGCATCAGGCACTTCAGAATAAGCCTGTTCCTCAAAACCGATGGTAAAGGTTTTAACGGGCGCGCCAGATACCCGGGCCATCATACCAACGACGGTGCTTGAATCTATGCCCCCGCTGAGAAAGGCACCCAACGGCACATCACTGATTAAACGTCTTTTGACCGCGGCGGCGAGTAATTCTTCCAGCCGATCGGTAAAATCATCTTCTGTCCGGCAGTCGGATGATTCTTTATATTCTACGTCCCAGTATTGATGGGTACTGATCGCCTCGTTTTGCCATATGAGTAAATGACCGGGACGGAGTTTATATATGTTATGAAAGATCGTTAGTGGCGAAGGGATATAACCGAACGAAAAATATTGATCGACCGCTTCCATATTAACTTCCCTGGGAATTTCCGGATCGGCCAGTAACGATTTGAGCTCCGAAGCGAAGATGAAGCGGTCCTTGCCGGGATAGTAATAAAAGGGCTTTTTACCGAGCCGGTCGCGGGCGGCGAACAATCTTTTTTTTGATTCATCCCATATAGCAAGGGCAAACATTCCATTAAGTTTATGAATAATATCAACGCCGTAACATTCATACCCCTTGATAATGACTTCCGTGTCCGAATTTGTACGAAAAGTGTAACCTTTTTTTCTGAATTCTTCTCTTAATTCGAGGAAGTTATAAATTTCCCCGTTAAAAACGATCCGTATATTACCCTGCTCGTTCCGCATAGGCTGTTGACCGGAAGACAGATCAATAATGCTCAATCTGCGATGTCCGAGTGCCAGATTTTTATTAAAGAAATAGCCAAACTCATCCGGACCGCGATGCGTCAATAATTCGCGCATTTTATATACGATATTTCGCTTTTTTTCAATCGAATTTTTATAGTCAATATATCCGCAAATTCCACACATGATTTTTTTTATTTTAATTCAATTTTGAATGTATAAATTCTCTGAATCTAAATAAAACCGGCATAAAGTCGTCTTTCGCAAATATAGGCCCACTCATAGCAGGTGAAAATTCCTTAATACTAGTCCAGAATCCAGATTTTCTGGATCTTATTTTTCTTAGCAATGCTTTTATTTCCGGCCACAAATACACAAATCGTTTACCATTTCTATAACTAAAGTCAGTAAATATTTGGTTATTCATGTCATCAATAGCAACCTGATACAGATTAAGCCCACATATACTTGGAAAAATATTATACCACCAACTCCTGGGATTAAGTTCGATAAACTTAAATTTTCCATCGGTTTCATCATACTTAACTTCTAGACTATAAAAACCAGAATATTCCAGTTTCTTCATCAGTTTCTCTAAATCATTCAATACAGGTAATAAAATATCGTTATTTACAGAAATCAATGAAGTACTGTTGCCCCATTCAGGTGGGAACATATTCAATCTTTGACGCGTAAAAACAATGTTTTTCTTTTTATCTTTTGATATATAGCCATCACAATAATAATGATGACGGGAATTTCCTTTAATAATTTCTTGAATAAATACATTTGGACTCAATGATCCTAAAAGTTTGCTCGCCTTAATAAAATCCTCTGACGAGTAACAGGTAATACCTTTTATGCCAAATTGCTTTTGAAATATGTGAGAATATTTAGGTTTTATAAAAAAAGGTAAAGATAAACATCCACAATTCACTTCATCGGTTCGATATGCCTCAAATTCATAAAATATTGGGGTAGGAATATTTAATTCTTCTAAGATACAATAAAAGCGATATTTGTCTATACAACTTACTATTGAGTCATAGGTAGGTTGGTTTAGAATAATATTTTCTGGTAATCGATTCTTATTTTTACTTATTGATAAGATAAATTCATCTGAACAGGCAAAACACAATATGCTGTCAGACGCATACTTTTTCGCAATTATACAAATTTCATTAATTAAACACTCTTCGTTTCCGGCTATACCTGGCCGATAAATTTTTTCTTTACAGAATCGAGAATGATAGGCAAAATCTCTTTTCTCAGTTAATAGTATAGTGTAGATATTCAATCTGCCAATATTTCGCAATACTCCAAGAGCGGTAATACCTCGTCCAATGATTAAGGTCCTAATTCGATGGCTCCATATTTTTTGACTTTTAGATTAATTCTAATAATGCTTAAAGTGAGTGGTTCTTTCTAAAATAGTATCGATCAAATAAACCCGTTAATTGCGTGTATATAAAATATTTATCAAATTTTCGCGCCGGAAATAAATATCCGGCATCTATACGGTTATATTGTGTAAAATCCGAATTAATATGATTGACACAGGGAACTGTTGTAAATCCAGCCTTGAATTTAAATTGTCTAAATAATTCAACCGTATTCTTAGGCGTACTTCCATTCGGATAAGCAATATATTCGCATTTCGTACCTAAGATTTTTTCTAATTTATATATAGAGCGATTTATGTCCTCAAATATACTTGATGGTGTAGATTTATACATATCAAGGTGTGAATCGGTATGCGATCCAATATTAAATAAAGGATTAGCAGATATATATTTCAGTTGATTCCAGTTCATGATCAAAGGAGGTTTGTTGCCAAATTCTTTATTCTTGAGAAAGACAACATCTAAAAATGACTTTTTGTCCTCATGTGGAAGAATATTCAACAATCTAACAAAATAATTTAAATAATTAATTCGATTATCTCCTTTTGAATTGATAATATTTTTTAAATATTGCAATATTGAGATATTTATTTTCTTGTCCTTGAAGACATCAATATCTGGGTGATTTTTAAAGAAAAAATCCACTTCATCCCACCAGAAATATTTTCCTGTATCAATATTTTGTGTCGTTACAAAAAATGTTGCTGGAATCTCATATTTTTTTAACAATGGTAAAGCATTTTCGAAATTATCTAAATAGCCATCATCAAATGTTATACAAATTGTGTTTTCGGGTAATTTAGCACCTGATACCTTATATGTTAAAATATCATCAATAGAAAGAATATTGGTTTTACTAGATAAAATATCAAGCATTAACTCAAAATTTATCTTAGAAGTGATCATCGGAATATTCGCATTTGAATTCATGCTCAGATCGCTAAGGATTCGATGAAAGGTAAGAACAAGAAATTTATTGTAGTAAATTCTTTTTATAATAACATATATCCCGGAATAAAAAATACTTTTACTTAAAATTTTACGCGCTTTTGTTTTAAATGTAGATTCTTTTTTTGATTTGTGAAGGTAAAATGATTGATACAATTCTGAGTAATTCTCGTACATCTTTTTTATATCGAACTTGCTTTGAGTTAATTTAACGCCATTTTCACCTAATCTTTCTCTCAATTTTTTATCTGATATTAATTTTTGAAGCTGTACAGCGAGTACAGAGTGATTTTGAATTGGAAAAAGAAAACCGTTGTAATCATCTTCTATAAGTTCTGGATTTCCACCTGTATCACTAGCAATCACCGGTAAACCGACAGTCATGGCTTCAAGAATTGTATTAGACATTCCTTCTGTGAGAGAACTATTGACATAAATATCGAGGATACTATAAATTTCCTGAATATCTTTGACTGAACCTAAAAATTTAATTGCGTTTTTTGCCGGACTTTTTTTAATATAAGTAAGCAGTTCTCTGTAATATGAATTATTATTTTCATTTCCTGGCCCGGCTATAACCAAAAATAGATTTTTGTGTTTTATAAATAATGATTCAAATGCTATTATTAGTGTAATCAAATCTTTAACTGGCTTTATTCTCGCACAAGTACCTATTGCCAGTTTGTTATCAGGAATTTTATACTTTATTCTTATTGATCGAGAATCTTGACGATTTTTAAATTTGCTTATTTCAACTCCATTTCTGATTATATGTATTTTTGACCTTGGTTGGCTATATATATTAATTAATGAATTAGCTAGATCTTGTGATACAGCAAGAATTACATCTGATAAATGATATAGTACTTTTTTTAGATGAAATCGATGGAAGGATTTATCCAGGTATTTGGTTTCCCTGCCATGTTCACCATGGATGATGACCGGTACACGCGCTAAAGTTGCAGCAGAAACCACATAGAATAGGGTCGCCCAATTGTGTGAGTGTACAATATCAATTTTGTTATTTTTCATTATTTTGGCTAATTGAATGATTATTCCGAGACGTATTCCATCTGCTTTTTTTAAGGAAAATTTTTTTACATTTGGACACAGATAATCCTCAGAATTCCCCCAAAAATCAGTCAAGCTTGCCAGATAAATTTGAAATTTATCTGCATCTAAATTGTTCAACAACTGTACAACTTTGCGTTCCGTACCAGCATATGGAACTACATATGCTAATACATGTAAAATTCTGATTTTTTCTAACATGATATAAAATTGTATTTATTGTAGTTTGGTCCTAAATAAACAGTAAGATAAAAATTTACAAAGCAAACCTTGTCCTTAGTTCTTGATGGAATCCAGATAAAATTGTATGCCAATTATAGTTCTTAATAACATAATTTCTTAAATCTTTGCCTATTTTTTCATAATTCAAATTGTCTTTATCCATAAGGTGGAGTAAAGTTTTTAAAAGATCAGATTCGTCTTTATAAACCAGTAGATTTATATCCTTAGTATTTATCAAGGACTTATATATATTTTGGGATATTACTACCGGTACCTCCATGGCCATTGCTTCCAATACTTTATTCTGGATACCACGCGCAATGTCAATTGGAATTACCGCCGCTTTTGACTTATCTAAAAATGGTCTAATATCCTGTACATAACCTGTTACGGTAATATTAGGAGATAAATCAGCAAGTTTCATGAGTTTTTTATCAGGATTACTTCCCACAATATAAAAATGAATGGTTGGTATATGTTGTACCAGATGGTTGAATACTTTTTTCGTAAACCATAGCACAGCTTCAACATTGGGATAATAATCCATTGCCCCTACAAAAATCAGACTTTCCTCCTTTTCAGTATAACTCGGAGAGAAATATTTAAAATCAACGCCGTTTGGTAACACAATACAGTTCGGATATCTGTAATCCTTTGAAAATAATGCTGTTTCTCTCTCCGTAGCAAAAAGTATTAAGTCAAATTTTTCCGCTATTATTCTTTCTCTCTCAGCGAGGCGTCGACCTTCAATCGCATAGACCAAATTTAATGGGAAAGACCTCTTATTGCTGTATTCAATCCACTTTTCCGAGTCAACATCGCAAAAATCTATAATTTTCCTTATTTTTGTTCCAGCCACATACTGTGCGACCTGGGATGAATAGGCAAAAATAAACTTATAGTCATTTTCCCCAATCAACTTGTTAATCTTATCCTGAACATTTTTTGAATAATACAATCCCTCAGACAGACTTTTACCTTTACAGAAATGATATAAAGCTCTTAGAATTCCAGATTTTTTTCCACGTTCAAATACAAAACAATGCTGACAAAATTCATTTAAATTTATTTGATATTTAAGATCTGATTTATTATCGACAAAGGTCACCAAATCAACCTTGTAATGACTGGCAAAAAATTTTAATAAATTATATGAGCGTATTTTATCCCCTTTATCAGGGGGATAAGGAATACGATGTGAAATGAACAACAAACGATTCATCAGGGAATTTTTTTAACGATCTTGGGTCCAAGATACTCGGTTAGACTGAGGGGTAGCGTGGACCAGATTTTGGAGACCAAATTAAATTTGGGATTCGAGGGATTGATATTGGGAATTTCTTTTTGACTGTTTAAAGAGTGATAATAATGCAGGTTTTGCGGTGTAAAACCCATATATTCCTTAAATTTTCCTGCTCCTGAGTTGATGCGGCTTCTTCCAAAATCAAAATACTTAAATCCATTTTTAAGGCCATATTTCATCAACTCGAAATATAATACATTATTTGCATTGGTAAAGTTATATTTCGAATTACCACCGGAGAAATATGGCAACAGAATATCCTTGTATTCAAAAAACAATACACTGGCCACTGCCTTCTTCTGATAATACACAGAAAGGATGTGCGCCTTATCGCCATATCCGGCAAGCAAATTTTGAAAAAAGGTAAACGGATAGGGAGGTGAACCGAGTTTTCTTTTGTTCATCAGATAAAGCTTGTAAAGGGTGTTGATATCCAAATCAATTTTTATCTCAAAGTGATATTTTTTATAAGCGTTTCTGATCGAAGCTCGCGATTTCCTCGGAATACCCAAAAGAAGTTCTTCTTCGGTCCCTTTTAATTCCTTTATGAATGTTATGTATAAATTCTGTTGTGGAAGGTTATAGCCGGGATCATGCAGATATCTAAATTCTATATGATTTACATTACTTTTTCTTGCGAATTCAATTGAATAATTAAACAGTTCTTGTTCGATAGATGAATCATCAGCCAATATTCCGCCATAGACTGCATAAGGAATAGAGACTAACTTACTCGATTGAAAGAATGTTTTTGTAAGGAAAAGCGGCAAGACACCGCAGATATGATTATTTTTCTTCGCGAAGAAATAGTCTGCCCTGAGTTGAAATGTTTTTTCGATGGCGTTTTTCCACGGGCTCAGATGATAAAGCGTACCATGGGGATGATTGAAGATGTAATCATCCCACTTTTGCCAGTCATCTAAACGTTCAATCGATAGTTCCCGCATTGCTTTTTACCTTCATATTTTTTATCCCGGTCACCATAAAATCATGCAGGTACAAGAATTATTCACTTGTGGTGAACTATGGCAGAGTCGCAGATATGTCTGCATATATCACTTTCAAATAAATGCTTATTCAATCCATGAATCGCATGGCCTTTATTATACTTGTCATTTTTTAATCATTGAACACACAGGGATGACTATTGGACATGATAATTGGTGTGTTATTTAAACAATGGACTGGTTGGTCAACGATTCAGGTTAATATTGATAGTAGGAATATTTATAAGCTTCCTGATCCTGGTGTTTGACGGAATTCAATAAAATGCCTAAAATGTCATTTTTAATATTCAAGTACTCGGAAACCTTTTCATGCAGTTTATTGAGATTTGTTTTGCCGTATCTGACTACCATAATCATATTACCTACTAAGGTATTTAATACCAGGGCGTCAGGAATAAATTCTATCGGCGGAGTGTCAAAGATGATCATACCCAGATTATCTTTAAGCAGGTGATAAAGCTGACGCATTCTTTTGCCACCCAGTAATTCCGACGGGTTCGGAACTGGTTGTCCACTGCTTATTATATAAAGATTTGGCACATGGGTTTCCTGTATGACTTTCGAGACACTTTCCGAGGTCAATGGTGAACTTCCCATTAACAGATCTGATAGGCCTGGCTTTTTTGTCAAACCAAAAGATTTATGGATGACGCCGCGACGCATATCGCAATCGACTAGAATTGTTGATATTTTCTGCTGCGCAAAAGTGATTGAAAGATTTGCTGAAATGAGTGATTTTCCCTCACCCATTTGTAAACTACTAATGATTAAAGCCTTATCCCCGCTATTCATCATATTTAGTAACTTTGTTCGGACTACACGGAACATCTCACTGGCAGTATGGGGGGCATAGTCAGAGGTGACCAACTTTTCATCCCGATTACTATCAGGATTTAACTCTTTCGGTACATTTTTATCGCTGATGATTACCGGAATTGCAGCGAGAACGGGTAGATGGAGTTTAGCTTCGATTTCACTTGATTCTTTTACGGTTTTATCTAAAAAATTTATCAGCAATATAACTGAGGTCACTAGTATCAATCCCAATACTGGCCCAACGGCATATTTGGCGTAGCGGCCGATCAGGTCATATTGTACAACCGGCGGTTCGGCCTGTTCTATCACAAACGCATCAGGAACCATCGATGCATCCGTAAGTTTGGCTTCATTATATTTGACAAGAATATTAGAATATATTCGCTGTCTTATCTCGCGATCACGCGATAATTCGGCTAACTGAAGTTCACCGCGTGGGAGTCTACGCAGATTATTCTGATTTGAATTGATAACATTCGCCAGTTGCTCCGCTAGCTTTTCGAGATATGACTGGAATTGCTGAACATCCCGATCAATTTCGGCTCTTAAATTTTTCAATTTGGCATCTATTTCCAACACAGCGGGATGTTCGGTGGAATATTTTTGGGTCAATAAACTGGTTTTACTTGAGAGTAAATTAATATATTGCTCGCCGATTACTTTAATACCTGGGATATTGTATGCTTCCATTAGTTTAATAAGCTCGGAATAAATTATATCTTTATCCACGATTTCAGAACCGTTTTTTTGTTTCAAAAGATCCTGCAAGTCACTAAAATCATTCTGTTTATTCCGCAATTCAACTTCGTTTTGTCCTATTTTACTGATAATATCCGTTCCGGATGCGGTAAGATTAATATAAGGATTACGTTCCCTGAATATGCGATAGCGGTCTTCCGATTCCTCCAGCTCATTCCGTGCAATTTCTAGTTGTTCTTCGAGAGAGTTGAGGATCGATGTCGTACGAAATCTTTTATATTCGAATAATTCATCCACAAAAAGACTGGCGGTAACATTTGCAAGATGTGCTGCTGCATTTGGATCAATATCTTTGCAGGTAATCGTTAGAAATGTTCCGGATCTGTCAAGTGAATATATTATCTGCTGACGTAAATAGCGTACTGCTTGGACATTTTCCGTAAATATAAATATGAGTTTATTAAATTTTTGGAAATGATCCACATCGATTTTAAAAGAGAAATCATCTGTATTAAAAGCGATATCATTTTTCTGATCATCTTTTAGACTACCGATAATTTGATTTTCGATTTCCTTAATTTTATTTGTGTAATAGATGTCTATTTGACCGTTATTCTTCTTAAGGTCATATCTGCCAACTTCGTTGATATTTTTTATTTGCACATTTTTAATAATACTGAATCTGTTAACATATGGCTCCGTCACAATCACATTTAGCCCAAGGGAATCTATGACTCTTACTAAAAAAGAGCTTGTTTCAAGGATCATAACCTTTGACTGTGTTTGCATTTTTGATACATCGGTAACCCCACTTCTGAATTCGGTATCATCAAATTTTATGATTGCGGATGAGGTGTATTCAGGTTTGGTGGAAAACATCACTTTAGCGATAAAATACCAAGCTATCGTGAATAAAAGCGTGACTCCAATAACGATATGCTTTTTATGCCAGATTAATTTTACATATTTAATGTAATCCAGGTTTAAGTTTAAATTCTGTTCAGACATAATATCTTCTCTGATTCATATAAAACTTATATTATTTTAGACAGAATATATAATTTAAAAAAATAATCGGTAGATTAATATCGAAATTTTCTAATAATTACCACGACCTGACTCGATCAGCCTTATCTGTACCTGGTAATTCCAGTAAAGTAGAAACATAGTTGTGGCAAATGTTATCAGAGGTATGATTTGACCAGAAAAAACTTCTGCAAATGTCTTCGGACGTTCAGATGGAGTCCATAACTGATCCCCGGATTTAAAACCCATTTGGCGCAGGGAAATTCCGCTCTGAAAATAGGGGATCAGATCATCAATTACTTCATCATGACTTCTTTCCCAGCGCAAGTCGGCCAGTCCTTCTTCCAGCCTGGTACCGCCTGCCATTTTCATAACTTCCCACAATGAATTTTGTTCGTCAACATAGTAGAGTCCTGGTCTGGGAACCCCACCTAGAATACTGATCCGGATCATGGGCTTTACGATTATGTTCGGATAGCGTAAATAAGCTTTGAATTGAGCTTTCAAGTATTCTTGTAATTGTGTAACTGTCATACCGGTTATTTTTACTTTGCCAACAATGGGAAATTCAACCATACCCACGTCATCTATCGCAAACATGTTATTTAAAAATGAGGCGGTATCCGGAAAAGTACTGATTGAGATCGCATCTCCCGGTACAAACGGGTACGATTCATTTGATTGAGTCTCTATATTAGCTTCTGTCGTATTGACTTTTGAGTTCTGTACACTCATCTCGTTTGTTCTAGCCGGATTGAGTAGTGCATAAACATTCTGTATTTGAAGCTCAAACATCAGTATAAGCATCATATATGTTACTGAATTTTTGAATTTGAGATGCATAATTGAATTTCCTATCGATATGAGTTCTATACTGATCGGTAATATCTATATCGCTTGGCTTTTGTTTCCAGATTTAAGGATTTTAATAAACTGTGCAAATGAAATATACTTAATTTGGTATAGCCGAACTTTTCGTGCTTGAGCATTTTTTGTATCTGAAAAATATTCAGCAACGGATAGTTGGCGACTACCTTTTTTATCTTTTCCGGCACGGGTAATTGCGCGATATCGATTTGTTTTGTGCTTTCTTCTTTATATACCCGCTCTTCTTTAGGTACTGAGTGCAGGTTTAATCTGTCTTTCTTAACGGCAGATTTATCTGTAGCCTGCCCGAACTCGACATTATCCTCTGTTTCCTTGACGATCGGCGCGGTGACGCCAGAATCTTCAAGCAGATTTATAATAGAATCATTTTCCTCACCTTCTTCCACGCGATCTGAATCCGGGGTTATACCAGATTCTTTCAGGAAAGCCTGTACCGCTTCATCAATCGTTGGATAGTCCTGGATGATATGAAAGAATTCCAGCATTTGAAACACTTCATATACTTCTGGAGTCATAGAGGTTAACTTGATATCGCCACCCTTTTCCCTTACTGTTTTAATTTCACCAACAAAGATACCCCATCCGGCGCTGCTCATATATATTAAATCAGCTAAATCAAAAACAATTTTCTTTTTCCCGCTGCGCAATATGTCGGATATAACCTTTTCAATCCGACGGCTGTTAGTCTGGTCGATGTATCCGCCAACTTCGACAATAACAATATCATTATTATTCGTGTAGAAATTCGCTTTAATTTGCAGACTTTCCACCATGAAATCCTTAGTTACAAGCATATGAATTTATAAAATAAAAGTTGATAAATAAATATAATATTTCTTGCAGCGGCAATTATTGGCCTTTTTGGAGCATTACAGTGAGAAATGTTAAAAAGAAAATTTTGATATCAAGCAGCAATGAATGATTTTCAATGTAATAGAGGTCATATTTTAACTTTTCCTTCACATCCTCAATCGTCTCATCATAACGCCATTTCACCTGTGCCCATCCTGTTACACCCGGCTTGACAGCTAACCGTTTTTCATAGAGTGGAATTTGCTCTCTGAATGACTCCACAAAAAAGGGGCGTTCAGGACGGGGCCCGATGAAACTCATATCACCTTTCAGAATATTCATTAACTGAGGAAGTTCATCGACGCGGGTGGCACGCATAAGTCTACCGACATAGGTAATCCGAGGATCATTTTTCTGTGCCCATACCGGACCACTATTTTTTTCAGCATCCGCTACCATTGAACGAAATTTATAAATGCGGAATGCCCGGCCATTTTTACCCAGTCGTATCTGGGAGTAAAAGATGGGACCCCGCGATTCAATTTTTATGGCAATAGCCGTAATAATGAAAATGGGGATAAATATTAACAGAAAAAATATAGCACCGATAAAATCAATAGTCCGTCGTAATCCAAATTCTCTCTCTTTTGCGAATAGATCATGATACACCTCATGGATAGCGTTTCCATAAATCGTATCATAAACGTCGGTGACAATCCGATAGGTAATTGCTGAGCGTCGGCAAATGTTAATTACTTCATTGACTGTTCCTGCCAGGTTTGGTTCAACGGCAATCAATACCTCATCAATTTGTAAAAATTTTATCCATGCTTCGAGCGAGGACAAATTTCCCAGAAGCGGTACATCCTTATATCTGGCCTCCTGGTATACCTCCCTAACAGTTATAAAACCTTTAGGGTGGTATCCGAGCGCCGGATATTCCTTCATTTTATCGCAAAGACTCTGTGATTCCCTGTTCCATCCAATTATCAGCACATTTTTCACATACTGGCTCTTTCTTAATCCGGTTTTTTTTATCCCATTGATCATGCGGTATAACGTGGATTTGGGATTATTCTGATTCGTAAGGTACATATCCGCATATCTTTTGAGTGAAATATTCGGTCTGTGTATCCTGCTGCTTATAAGCGATTGACATCGTAATATTCAATTGGACATGGCTACGCCACGTCACTTACATGGCAGTTTTTTAAATATTCGACTAATATTTAAGTTACGTAATCTAAAATGAAACGTGTTTAAAATTTTAGTTATAAGTTATCTTACCATGAAGATAAAATTAACCAACACTCAACAATCTCACGTGATTGACATCACAGTATATCATGCTAAATATTCATCCCAATACATCCTGCATCCGTAATCGGAAATTCTTCTCTACCAAGCACAATAATTTCATTAAGTTAGAAAGTAAATTGCAGTCTGGAAGAAATATTTGTGAGGGATTAAAAAATGAACGCGTAGAGCTTAAAAATTGTCAACTTAAAATTTATTTCCCCCGGCAATAGATTGAGCAATTTCCCTCTGCTTTTTTAATCGCGACTAAGTATTATTATTGGTGATCATATGTATTCGCTTTTATCTACATCACCTATGCTTGATTTTAATTATGCTTCATTTTCTATTGAACCACAAAGGATACCGGGCCATTATTACCAACATTTCCGGATGAGTCAACTGCTTTAAAATACATCGTATGATTGCCGCCGTCGGCCCAGGGAGTGGTATCCCACTGATATTTCCAGGGTGGACTGGTATCAACAAATTGCAACTCACCATCCACATAAAATTCCACACGACTGACCACCACGTTGTCAAATGCATCCACAATAACATCGGTTATACCGGTTACCGTACTGCCTGCCAGCGGGTAAAGTAATACAATCGTTGGAGGTGTAGTATCTGCAGAACGCGGAAAAACCGTAACTGAAATCACTTCCGATAGGGTCCAATTGCCCGAGCCGTCAAATGCCTTCGCATAGACTGAGTGCCGGGTAGAGTCAGATAAATTTCTGACATCCCATGTGTAGTTATAAGGATAAACCGGTACCGTAGAAACGGAATCACCGTTTATGAAAAAAGCCACTTCCCGTACAATCCGGTTATCCCGTGCCTGTGCCGAAACCGTTACGGTTTGTTCCACAACCTGACCATTTATGGGATTTACCAGGCGCACCTCTGGCGGTATGATATCCGGAGTTTTGGAAATAGTAACAAAAACCTGCTCAGAAGCCCCGTTATTCCCATCCTGATCCACTGCACTTGCTGATAATACATGTATCTGTTCATCGGCATACGGAGTGACGTCGAGTTGGAATCTGGGATTTTTACTTGCTGCTGACGCCATTAACTCGCCATCCAGATAGTACCATACACTCCTTATCTCACTTTCATCAAACGCTTCAACCCGAATTATGACCATCCCTGACAGAACACTGTTGTTATATGGATAGGAGATTCTGACAATCGGTGGCGAAATATCTTTGACTTCCGGTAAGGTGCAACCAAACTGATAAAATGTTATAAGCGAAAATACTAATAGGGTCAAAAATCTTTTGTGCAAAATTCCTCCGCGATAACCTAATAAATTACTGATCGACTGAATTTCTGTAATAGTTTAATTTATTCTTGTGATATAGGTCAAGAAATCGACGGTTATAATGTGATTTAATTCTAATATATTCCTCATTCAGGAGCAAGGTACAAGGATCAAGGTTCAAGAAAAAATATAATTTCAATATTTCAGTTAACAATTATAAATGAGATTACCCTTTATAAGAGTCATTGGGCCTTGTACCTTGGTTTTTTGTCACTTTGTCGCTTGGTTGCTATGTCACTGCGGCGTCACCCGCCGTACTTCCAACCTGCCTGCTTCAGATCCAGGTTCTTCTCCTCCCGCCGGGCACCGGCCTCAACCACTTCAGCTATCAGTACATCATGGTCGCTGCCCTGATGCCACTCCCTGACTTCGCATTCCATATAATAAGGCACACCGTCAAATATGGCTGCGCCGGTAATGCCGGGTCTGAAAGGATAATCATTTATCTTCTGGCCCTCGACCTCGCATTTTTTGAAGAATGATGCAGCAAAGGATTTCTGGGACTCGCCGACAAGATTGATAACAAATTTCCGGCTCTCTTCAATTTCCCGGTAGATCCGTCCGTCCCGTTTGAGTCCCAACATAATCCTTGGAGGTTCCAGTCCAGCCTGGGAAAGCCACGTTACGATAGCGGCGGTATGTCTGCCGCTGGAATAAGCACTTACGATATATACACCGTATGAGAGAGATCGCATGGCGGCGCGTTTTGCGGATAGATCCATTTTACTGACCTCTTTTTGAGGTTAAGTTAGTAAACTTGGGTGAAATAAAAAAGGGTAATGGGAAAAGGAACCCGTATCCACGCGCCAGGCTACAGGATTTTGGCCAATGGTTAAGCGGCCAAATGGTCAAAACAGAAATTAATGCGTTTGTTTTAAAAAGACTGTTTATCATATTTCTGTAATGATTCTTGCCACTTTTTGTCTGGACAAAAAGATTTTTCTTATGCACACTTTTAGTAAAAAAAGTCATATCCCTTTTCTAACTCTTAATCTTTGTTACTTTTTGAATGCACCAAAAAGTAATCCCGCCGAACCGGACAGGCCACAAACCGCTGGCACTAATTTCTAATTGAGTTTTAACGTAGAAAATCTATTATGCGCGACTTTTTGACGGGCCAAAAAGTCGTACAAAAAGCCCTGGCGACAATTAAACTCACCCCGCTATTACCAATGCCATTTTTGTCATTAAGATTATTTAAATTGGTAATAGCGGGACTCAGACAGAAATTGTCGCCGGTGCTCCTCACAAGTATTATCAAAATAATTATTGCAATAGATTAGTAATTGTCTTTCACCCTTCCCGGATACTTTTGTAAAGTCGTTCTGAAATAGTATCGAATTTATATGCATCAATAACGGTCGTATTCCGCTACTCCGCCAAGTCATGTCAATATTAAATGGAGTGAAGAATACGACCATAGTTGGTATGAAAAATCAAACTATCCGAATACGAGATGATCGAAATCCATCGGAAAATGCAAGAGACAAGTTCTCATTTATTTCTCCACATCTGATGGAAGTGCCGCGGAGGGGCAAAGGCGACAATTCCTGTCTGAGTCCCGCTATTACCAATTTAAATAATCTTAATGACAAAAATGGCATTGGTAATAGCGGGACGAGTTTAATTGTCGCCAGCACTTTTTGGTTACTTTTTGGTGCATTCAAAAAGTAA